>MDTB01213121.1_pt1 | contig 15085 bp, 21 predicted proteins | sample 811161 | NCBI WGS metagenome assembly MDTB01 (sample SAMN05326650, study PRJNA326480) | marine metagenome | isolation source: seawater | place: Mediterranean Sea | collected 2009
AATCATTATGTCAGAGTATATACCAGTATCCAACGCTACGGTAGAAATAGTGATACCGCTCGAGATGTAGGCAAGGATGCTATCCGAGTGCAAGTTATCTATCGTGATAATAAAGGAGAAACCTTGGTTTCATTTCCTAAAAGGGTTAATCGAGTTACCACTTGGGCTAATAACCTAAACGATCGTCTTCAAGAGATAGCAGCCACATTACCTGAGGTAAAAAGAGATAGCCGGGGCGAACCGATGACACTTCGTCAGAAAAAAGGTAATCTGTTCTGGGGTAGTCGTGATTATCCGGCTTACAAAGAAACACGTCGTTACGGATCGGATCAGGACGAATCGGAAGATGGCAAGAAGGGAGTGGCAGTGATGGTTCATGATGGTGCTACTTCTACCTATCCCAAGGTTTGGGGAACGGTTTATTTCGAAGAGGTAACTGGTGGTATCACCATTAGTTATAATATCCGTGGGTTATATGATGGGCTACATGGATTCCATATCCATCAATATGGTGATCTTACTGATGGTTGCACCTCGGCTTGTGCTCACTTCAATCCTGATAACACAACACACGGGGGTTTGAACACGAAAATTAGACACTTTGGTGACCTCGGTAACATCGAATCCAAGGATCGGTTGGCGCAAGGATCTCTGTTTTTAGCCGATGGCAGGCTGGACAGTAGCAAATACGGGATACTCGGTAGAATGATCATCGTTCACGCCGATCGTGACGATCTTGGCAAGGGTGGTGACGAGGAATCCCTGAAGACGGGCAACGCAGGCAAGCGTTTGGCTTGTGGTGTTATCGGACTTGCCGATCCCAAGATTTTTGGGCTGGAAGCAGAAGTTCAATTTCAAGCCGAGGATTATACAGACCATGAAATCGAGGTTATCATGCTTTTCGATCTGTTAACTAATAATGGCCTTGTAGATAACATGGACATAGAAGATAATCCCTATCGAGGAATCCTTACTGATTATGAACCTCTTGATATCATGAAGGCAACTACCGAATACATGCAGGAGTTGGTGTTTTCAACAAAATCAACCTCTTCGGGATCGATTGAGGACTATCTGGTTAAGTTGGAAACCGACATGAATCAAGCCGTTGGGTGGAGACAAATGGCAGAATCGTGTCTCAAACAGGTAGAGTATTACCAATACACCGATGCTAATCCGATGCGATTCAGGATATTTCCCAATCTGCTATCACGAGGAATTGTCGAACAAGATTCTGCGGACAATTTAGTAGATCAATTAGAAGCCAGCCTCGTGGATATTCTCTACGACCGCCCTGCGTATAATTCTATTAACTTTGTAAACATATAAGTAGTTGGTCACGCAACCAAGGGGTTATGTCATGGGAACTCCACGACCCTGATCCAGATTCTTCGATGATGGGTCAGTTAATCTCGCTAATACTGGCGACAGCAATAACAGTGATTATAATTTTCCTATGCAAGTGACCCAAGGTATATAAGGGTAGTATCACCCAATAGATATCATGAGCACTGGAAACGATCGCCATCAGAAGGCATTAGCAATACTCCGCCGAGGAGGAGTAGTCCGACAAAATAACGACCTGTTCGTGGTAGCAGGTAATTCAGGAACAGATTGGAAGGTAACGGTCTGGGATGATAAGCATATTCAATGTTCTTGCCCTGTGAGCAAGATTAAGCGTCAAGAATGCCATCACATCATGGCGGTCAAAAGTTATTTGGTATCAGCCCGCACTGGATGGAAGATGTGGTGATATCTATGAATATAGATTATTGGAGAAGTGTTAAAGTCAAGACCTTGCGACGCAAGATCAGCGTGATGAGATCCAAATATCCTAATCTTCGTAATCCCAAGGTGGCTCAACGCTTTGAAAAACTCGTGGCAGACCTCGAAACCATTGAAAATGGCGGGGTTTGAAGCCATTTTACCACAACGTTTATATACTATGAGTTCCCTGTCAAGGGTATGGGCAGTGATACAATGATGGATGAATTGAAACTACGGATCGAAACCGAAGAATACGTTTATGAGGAATGGATTATCCACCAATGAACCGCAAGGTTTATAAGGGTAACAACATCAATTGGGGTTTGAAGCCAATTATTGGAGGTGATATTTATGGGACGAAAAGGACACGCATGGGTAGATAAGAGAAGAGTGAACGCATTTGATCTGATGGATAACCGAGCATGGTTAACCACGGATCTGGCAGAAGAGTTGAACAAGCATTATCGGCACGAGATTAGACCTCGTTCGATTTTCAATGTGCTAAAGGGCGATAAGCGTTTCGTTAAGATTCGTGAAGTCAAGGTTGATTCAGTAGCCAGAACTAAATCTCACACGGTTTGGTTGTTTGGTCGTGCAGATCGAAACTATGAAACCAACCATCCATGGAAGGTTAAGAAGGATGTGACGGCATGATTAGCAGTGATCGAATCAACCACGCCAGCACTTGCATGGATCTCGCACTGGAACATTTCGAAAATGGAGATGAGGCTAAAGCCGTAGAATACATTAAGAAGTGTATCGATGATCTTTACTTTATTATCAAGTGTGAGGCGTGATATTATGATTAACTATCAAGGTAGCACAGTTTGGGTGGTTATTGTTTCGGCTAACGGGATTCCTGATCAACCAGATATCTTTAGTAACAAGCAAGCGGCGATCGACACCTTTAGCACTTATGTTAGAGAACTTAATGGCGACCCTACGGAAATAGATTTCAATCAATATGTGGTTTCTATCTGGCACGATGATGATCCCAGCGAAGCCAATGTTAGCATTCGTATGTATGAAGAACAAGTTCGACACAAGGAGTGATACCATGAAGTGTGAGGAATGTGACAGCCCTTGGTCAGTTCGCATGGATCGGGGACAAGACGAAAAGAAGACAACATGGTTATGTCATGAGTGCATTACAATCAAATATGGACAATTGGTAATCATAAATCAATGATAGTAGTATAAATAACTTGCGATAAGTATAAATAGGTAATAACAGGAAGGTGATAAGATGAGCAAAAGCGATAGAGTCGAAGAAGTGGATATCCACAAGTGCATCGATTGTGATGGACGAGTAGAAGAGAATCACATTGGTGAATACGAATGTAGGGACTGTGGACTAATCCAAGGGCAAGCAATTGACATGGGCAAGGATTACAGAACCTTTGCTGATGGATCTGGTGCTAACAACGAACGCCACGGAATGAAGAAAACCTATCTGCTTCACGATGGTGGACTATCTACTGATATCGGCAGAGGCAACAAGGATGCTATGGGTCAACCCATTAAAGGAGATTTCCGTAAGCGATTATATCGTTTGCGAATGCACCACCAACGAAGCCGAGTTCAAAAGAGTAGCGAGCGCAACATGGTGCAAGCCCTGTATGAATTACAACGATTAGCCAGCCACATGGGGCTTAGCGAATCGATCCGTGAGCAAGCAGCGTATATCTACAAGAAGGCTGCCGAAAAGAAATTGGTTCAAGGTCGATCAATCGAAGGTGTCGTGGCGGCCAGCATTCATGCTGCTTGCCGTGATAATGGTATTCACCGCACTTTGGATGAAATCGGAAGGCATAGTCGTATTGGTCGCAAAGAGATCGGACGCACTTACCGAAAGGTAAAGCAAGAATTGGGGCTCAAGATTAAACCTGCTCAACCATCAGGATTCGTTTCCTCATTCTGCAATAAACTCCAAGTTCCGCATCTTATTGAGCGAGAAGCCTTTGAATTGTTGAGTAAACCCGAGATTCGTCAAGTAGCCGCAGGAAGAAGCCCTACGGGGATCGCTGCAGCCGTGGTTTATTTGGCTTGTATGATGTATCCTCAGAATTATCGCACTCAACGTGATGTGGCTCAGGCTGCTGGAGTTACCGAGGTAACGATTCGCAACCGATATAACGAGATTTGTGATGTCTTAGGTTTGGATCGCCGTGTGCTCGGCAAACAGTGATAATTACATATAGGTGGTGACACCACCATTACTTATGTTTGAATATGCCACAGCAATTTTACTGCTGATATGTTCATGGCTGGGTTATCAACTTTGGTTGCTACGAGGCAAACCACCTGAAATCGAGATCCGTGAAGTATTTTTAGAAGTAGAGAACACTGATCGGTTGCTGGAAATGACGCAGACATTAGGTCAAGAAAGACAAGAACTTCAACATAGTAAAGATACCGTAGTAGAATTGAGTCATCAAGTGGCCCAGTTACAACGGGATTTAGAAAATACTCAGATCGAGGCTAAAAAGCAGAAGGGTCGTGCCGCTTCGGCTCATACTTCTAAAGGACAGATTCTGGAGAAGTGGGCTCCATTTGTTGATCATCCTGAAATCGATCCAGAGTGGGAGGCCGAAAACTGGTCTTTCATGGGCAACCCTATTGATTATATCGTTTGGGATTATCGTCAAGATCGAGAGGCCAACTTGGAAGAAGGCATGATATACATTATGGATGTTAAATCTGCTAAAGCCCAACTAAGCACTAAACAACGCCGTATTAGGGATTTAGTGAAAGCAGGAAGAGTAGAATGGCGAGAAATTAGGTTGGATTAAGATGAACGTCGGATTTCAAGATCGACTACTTAGGGGATTCGGGGGAATAATTTTACTTATTATTGATTTCTTAGCCAGTGGATCGTGGGCATGGGTGTTTCTGATCATGGGTGTCTGGAGTGTAGTCACTTCAGCCTTTGGCTGGTGTCCCTTTTATCGTTTAGGTGGAATCAATACCTGTCCAGTAAATATGCACGAATAAACTAAAAGAATAAGTAGTCGGGGGATGGTATCATTGTTATGGATGATTACATAGGCAACATCGACCTGATGTTCGATTTCTTTAATCGACTGGGTTTTGACTGGGAAATGTCTGAAGAAATCTTTGATACTGGGGCACCGGCATCGCTAACAAACTTTGAAACGCCTGAAGGAATCGACGCAGACTATCCAACTGCAACGTGGATGGCTGTTAATAATGACGAAACTCAAAAAGAGGACTGGATGGACATTTTCGAAAATCTGGGTCATTATCGTGATTCTTTTACTAACCAAGTCTTGGTCCGCAAACCAAAAGCAGGATCTCCACTGGAAGTAGGGACGACTTACTGGCAACCCAAACCTGACAGGGCTATTTTCTACGATGCTGAATTATATGCCAGCATGGGCAGAGGGAACAACGAACGAATCTATGTCTGGAGTGGATGGATCGCTTTCGTCATGCAAGAAGGAGGAGTTGGATCTGGAGGCCCTATTGAGAGATTGATTAAAACTCGTATGGAGATTGAAGCAGGGAGAACAGCCGTTTCATCTTCGCAATTTAGCCCACAATATAGTAATATGGTATTGGTAAAGTGGCCCGGATTCGATTCCTCTGGAAAGCCTGTTGAACACGGAGATATCTTTTTTGGAGAAGCGGCTTATGCCAGATACTCTACTTTAAAAAACCACCAACTTAGTTCTACTCCTGATGCTATTAACAGGTGGGATCTATGAAACGTATCCAACTACCTCAAAAATATCGAGACCTTTCTTTACGGGAGAGTTTAGATTTTCATGTTCATTATAAACGACCTATTGGATGGGAAGAAGGATATATTTTACCATGGGCTACAAACGGACCTGTATTTGGCTCGCTACCTGAAGAGCAAGTATGGATGTTAGTTCCTGTTGATCCAAAGGCCAATCAATTATACCAGATAGATTATTATGAGTCTGATTCCGAACTTCAATGGGATGAACAACTGCCGTTTGATTTTACAAACGAATTAGTAGAGAGAAAAATAGTAAAAAATAAGGGTTGGGATGGCGATTTAGATGCTAACCGGAATCTTGAGAGTAGAGCAATCAATGATATCGCTGCTATCTTTGTCCGCCCTGCCTATGTTACCAACATTATTCAATATGGTCTACCACATTCTAATCATTCCCCACGATCGGACCAAGATTTGGATAGAAGGCAGTGGCTCACAAAGCACGGTCTCGAAAGGACATGGCTACCTATTATGACCACTCTTCCTTCTTTGGGATATCAATATGAAATCAATATGCTTGCTGAGTATGAAGAAGATGATACTATACAATGGGTGATAGTCTCAATCGATCCAGCACAATGGAAAGTCGGCGGGGCTTGGAACGTAGGGCTTCCTATTCCCCACAGTCAAGATCTCAAGAAATTGCTATCAGACTACGACACAGCAGGAACTATCCCCGGGAGCACAGGGAACTCATGGATCTGGAACCCTGATCCTGATAACCCTCTGCGTTGGCCTATGATTCATGTAGAAGGTGTTGATCATACTATTTTCTTAGACAAACAGGCTCAAAACCTCATGATTAGTAATTTTAGTATCGGTTTTCACGCTGCTATCAACAAGACCACTCTTTAGATCGACATCATACTGTTCATATCATTTCGAAGAAGATCTATTTCTTCCCTTACTCGCCTAACAAAGTGTTCTTTCTCTGTATCGACCACAGTATCGTGACGCCAGACCTTAGATCCCTGAGAAACCATGATTTCTGCGACCCAATATGGCTGTTGGTAGTCGGGTTTACTTACCTCGGCCCATATTTCTACCATAAAGGATATGGTATTATTGACTATTTGAATGTTTGGGGTAAGGTATAAACAGGTGATATCACCAGAAACAGGTATGTGGTGTCGCAAATGCGGTAATATCAAACCCGGGGCTAAGCAGGAATTGATGGATCGGTTGATGATCGGTGAAAGCCTGACTACCGACGAACTCTCTGCTATAACCAGCGTAGGAGATGTCTGTGGTTGCACTCAGATTCTGGCTTATTGCCCTCCCGCTATCAACTGGTCGTGTGGATGGCCTCGTTGGTGGTAAAGATATATAAGGGTGGTATCACCCAGAGTAAATTGAAGAACCACTGGTGATATTATGGTAAAGATTGACGTTGAATGCAAAGAAGGATACACAGCAAAAGAATGGAGCCGAGACGATACTCTCGCTTATTTCATTAAGGGCCCAACTACGGTTGGCAACGACAAAGGCGACATTGGTCGTTTCGATGTTCGAGGCAAGTTTGCTGGCAAGTTTAAGGCTGAATACGGTGCTCGCAAGCGTTTTGGTATTCTGGAAGGCCACAAAGCCTCCGATAACGCTGTGGTTACTCTAACTACTCCTGACGGCAACTCGATCCATATCGGTGATGTGGATGCAGGTAAAATGACAACTCAACAGCGTATCACGCTCGGAATGTGTCTTAACAATGCTACTTCATTGGTAGCAGCCCAGATGGATTCAGAAAATGCACCGCAGAACCTCGTGCAGACCGTCTTCGATCTCGCTGACCAATTGTATGAGGAATACAACAACCGATATACTGAGGAATGAGCATGGAGATTCGTCTGGATCTCGGCGGGAGTCGTGTATTAGTCTTTAGCGACTATTCGGATACGGCTTATATGAAAGTGACTGTGGAAGAAACCAATGGGGCTTCAACCATTACTTTAGGACTCATTAAGCGTGATGATATCAAGCGAATGGGTAAATCCGTTTAAGTCAAAAGATATAAGTAGGTGTCATCACCAATCCAAGTGTATGATGGAACTCCTGCAGTTCGCTCGTCAACAGGGCTTAGAGGTTACTCCTGATCATTTGATCGATAATCCTGTGCCTGTATCTCTTGACGAGGCTCGTATTCTAAAGGCTAAATGGGCTCTTAGGTGGAGTCTACGCAGATGCCGGGGTTGTGACATCTCTTTTAATATCAGTGAAGGCGGATTATACTACTTATGTCACCAATGTGTTGAGGAGGCTCAAGAATGAAGGCTATTAAAGACGTCAAATTAGGATTTAAGGAACAAGAGGTATTGGTTACGGCTGATATCGATATGGAGCACAACGATCTGGATGATCTGTATTTCGTGATGTTCAACATTTTAGATAACCCTCTACGATTCGTGGTAGCAGTAGCAGGTAATTTCGTAGATTTCTTAGTAGAAAAAGGATATCAGCGATCCGAACTAAAAACATGGCTTAGCAAGAACCCTCAAAAGTATCTGGAGGCTATCGTGCAGCACCAAGTAGAAATCATGCAATCGGCCCAAGAAAGAGTCAAGGTAACTTTGGATAATCAATCTAATGCGAATCAGGCTCGTATGGTGGTAACCTCGATGTTAGCCAAAGGCCACTTTAATCAAATTACTACCTATCGTTTCCCTGATGGAACAGAGGATTCTAAACTCCAAAAAGTTCCTACTAAAGATATGGATCGAGATTTATCGGTGATGTTAGAAGTCATCAAGGATTGGGAGAACTTCGATTACGAATCCTTTATGGCAAGGATGGTGGCACAACATGGATGAAGCAGCACAACCCGTAGAATTAGCCGATGCGTTAGCATCAATGAAAGCAAACAACCAGATCCCAGATGGATTTTTATATCGGGTGATCGTGACCGAAGGCGATGATATCAGTCCTTTCTCTACTTCCTTGTATGGTTTAACCGTTACTCATGATATGGAATTAGTTCGTCAGCAGGCTCAGCAAGGGGAAGTTACCTATGAAATCTTTGACTTAGTGTGCTTTCTACCGTTCGACTCTATGGAACAAAGAATGAAGGATACTGATACTATCCTCCACCAGATCGTGAAGCAAAGTAGGGAGTCCAACCATATTGGTAGCCTATCCTTAGCAGTGCATTTCGTTAACCGTCCTCCCGAAGAAGAAGAATAAGTATATAAGGGTGCTACCTACAAGTAGGTATACAACTGTCCTAACTGGCAGCATAAACGGTGATTAAATGACTGACTTTGACCCAATACAGAACTATATTTATAGCAAGCGAAACGGCGGAGTGCGAATAAGTCTGGGTGGACTAAACCCAACTGGCGCATCCTGTGAGATAACACAAGAAAACGGCAACAAGAAATTGGTGGGCAAGTGCCACCGACAAGTGTGGTATTCTAAGAAACGTGTTCCCCGAACTAATGAAACCGATGATCTCAGTTTTGTTCGCTTTGGGATCGGTGATGCTTATGAAGAAGAACTACAACAGCACTGGCAGAAGCAAGGTATTCTCTTGGCCAGTAATCTCAAAATCAAAGCCCCTATTGGTGTTTGTTCCGATGGTGAACAAATCGATCTAAGTGGTGAAATTGACGCTGTTCTTAGAATGTGTGAGATGGATGAATCAGGTCGTGTCATATCCATGAATATGGAAGAAGCCGTGGCTATTGAAGTTAAATCTACTCGAGGCTACTTTAGTGAAAAGATGTTGATGGGCAAAGGCAATAAGATGTATCCTATTGGGTATCCTAAGTTGGAACATTTGATGCAGACGGGAATGTATTTGCATACTCGCAAGTTAGTAGAAGATACTTACGGTGTCAAGATCCCTTATGCGGTGCTGGTTTATGGTTTGGTAGATTCTTGCCGAACTAATCAATTCCGTATTGAACTTAGTAATGACTATGATGGTGAAATCTTAGTAAAAACTATGGATGGCCAGTTGATTCTACCTCAAACCGATCCTATGCAACAACTTAAAGACCCTAATGGTAAGACCAATCAACCTATTGAGGGTCTCACGATTGAAAACATCTTGGCTCGTTATGTGGAATCCTATGAAAAACTAAAGGAAGATACACCACCTGATCGTGATTTCAGTCTGCGCTTTAGTGATGAACTGTTTGAAGAACTCAAAGCCAAAGGCGAACTAACAAAAACCAAGATTGCGGCATTTGAAAAGAATGCTACTAACCCTGTGGGTGATTGGCAGTGCTCTTATTGCGATTGGGCTGATGAATGCTATCCTTTCGGTGTGCTAACAGACCAAGTGGAAAGCGGAGAGTTATCTGTTAAAGATGCTATGCGTGAATTAGGATTTTGACACCAGCCGAGAGTTGATCGCAGGATCTCTCAAAAGCCTCGTGGGGAAAGATTAGTAGACAGTGCCAACAATAACGGCGATGTCATCTCCTTTGCCACCTAACCATTGAGTTAAGGGTGCTGGTTCTGATTCCCAATCTACGTCATCTGGATTACGATCCGCATATAATGATTCTACTGCTTTCTGGCCAAAAGGTGCCCACCGTTTATCATCGTTAGAGGCTTGGTAAGCGGCCACGGTTAGACGTTCTGCCATTTCTTGGGCATCCACAGAGGATGATAAGAGTTTAGCAATTTCGACATGATAAAGATTGTCCCACAACCCGTCGGATGCTACTACTATGGTATCACCTGCTTTGAGTGGGACGCTACCTCGATCGGCGTCTTGCGGAGTCTCAGCATTGTCGGAAGATAGTTGATAAGGATAGTTGAATCCCAGCGATTGTTCATTGGTTTCAAAGAACAGCCTGCCATTACGATAAATAGATACACCAGAATCTCCTAAGTTAGCATACTGAAGGGTATTTCCTCCACTGCCGACAACATGTTTAACTACGATAGCAGTGCAAGATCCTTGAATACCTGCATTAAGGGTTTCCTGATAAGCGACATCAAGGGCTGATATCAACCCCGGTTCTGTGATCAGAGCATCTCGAGTCTGAATGGCCATGCTTTCGGCCCATATTCTTGGATCAACTCCTTCTTCATTCCATCCTCCGACACCATCAAAGACGGCTGCGGCAGACATTCCATTAGTTTCCAGATAAAAATAAGCATCCTCTCCTCCCTTTTCGGCCTTAGAAGGATGGGGGATGTAAAATGCTGCCCAGTCAATGCTTACCATAGGAGTTACTCAGGGCTCTTGCTATTTATAGATTGGTAAAGTATATGAGGGTGGTGATACTAATAGATATTATGTTCGTTCCCGTGTCGGTCAAGGGCAATTGTTATCCCTATCGTGATATTTTAGCAGGGACTTATGGTATGAAATGGAATAAGGCTCGTCGATGCTATCAGGCTCAAATGGAGATCCGTGGAAGAAAGATTGAAAATCTGGAACAGTTTTGTAATCACTTCAACCTATCGATGTGGGTATCAGGAACTCCTGTTAATTTTATGGATGATGAGATCGAAGAAGATGATTTCATTGAGCAGACTGATTTCGATGATTCGGCGTTAGGCAAGGTAGGTGGTTATCAACTGCCTGAGGCTGCTAATGCTCAAGGTTACAAAGAAATCATGGTAACAGAAGATTTTGAGGCTCAATGGGATGTGGAAGAATGGTTTACAGGAACACGTTTCCAAAACCCTCGTCCTGAACAACGACAAGTTATCCCTGAGATAGTAGAGGCAGTTAACGCTGGTTATAAAAACATCGTGGTTGAAAGCCCTGTTGGATCGGGAAAGTCGGCTATGGCGATGGTAGTTCCTAAAATGTTTGATAGCAGAGCCTATGTGGTGACACCCCTGAAAGGATTGCAGAAACAATATCTTGATGAGATGCCTTTTATGAGATCGGTAATGGGTAAAGGCAACTACGAGTGTGCCTTAAGCATTGAATCTAATTGTCGAAGTGAGGCTGATGCTGAAAGAGCATGGGAAGCCAAGCAAATCGGAAATGCCAAAGCAGTATCGTGTCAGGCTGATCTGGCTCCGTGTAGCACTATTGGATTCAAGTGTGGTATGAAACTACCTATCAAGAAGCAACAGGTAGACTGGTCAGTATCGGAAGAAAGGCTGTGTGAATACTACCAAGCACTCCACAAGGCTCATCACAATCGTTATTTCGTAGGAAATACCAGTTATCTAATGCGTATGAACTCCAGCGGTATGTATCTAATGCCTCGTGATTTTATTATTTTCGATGAAGCACATACCCTGCCTTCTACACTTTCTGATTATTATGCCTTTACGGTTTCGATCCGTAAACTGGAGATGCTATTAGATGTGCCGAGTTTCAATGATATTATGGCAGCCCCTGAGGTAAGTCAAAGTGGTATGGCTAAACAAAGAGAAAACATGCTGACACCGTGGCATCCTGTAAGTTCTAAAGATACATGGGGCTTCCCTCGAATAGGCAGTATTAGAACCGATACTGCACCTGATCGTCAACAGATGGGTGCTAAAGTATGGACTATGTATTTGGAACGACTTAGAGATGCTATCGTGCAACGTCTTAAGAGTTATGATGAAAAGACTGTTCGTATGGCTACTAATACTAAAAATTACCTTTCTCGTCTGATCCAAAGTTTGAAAGCCGAACCTGATAACATTATTTGGCAATACGATGACGAAAAAGAACCTATCTTTGTGAGTTTTAAACCAATGGATATCACCGACAGATCGGAAGAACTATTGCTTAATTTAGGCAAGCACAGGATCTTTTTGTCGGGAACGATTTCTGATATCGATATTTATTGCCGTGAAATGGGGCTCAAAAAGTCGGAGACTTGTTACATCAAGATAGAATACAGTTCCTTCCCTGTGGATAACCGTCCTATCTTTACTACTTTTAAAGGCGGAGATTTGAGTCGCAGAGGTCGTCGAGAAGAGCACTATGAAGCCACGGCTAAAAGGATTGTCGAGATTGCTAATCAATTCCCAGACCAAAAAGGACTTATTCTACCCTATACTAACGAGTTGGAGAAAAACATCTTAGAAGCCGTTGCCAAGGTCGATAGAAACGTGGCAGATAGAATGATGACTCATACTAAAAATCCCAACGAGCGTGATCAGGTTTTCGATAACTTTACTAAATCCACAGGTAATCCTATTCTGGTATCAACCTATGCTAACCAAGGCTATGATGGTGGTTCCGTGGGATTCTTGGTAATTCCCAAACTTCCTTTCCCCAGTCTGGGAGATGTGCGTATTGCTAAAAAGTTAAACGACAATCCTGATTGGTATACTATGCAAACTGGTGTCATGCTAACGCAGATGCTGGGGCGCATCGTGAGAAGTCCCAAGGATCGGGGCAAGATGTATATTATTGATCCTTCGTTTGATTACCATCTGCGAGCGCAGCGTGATGGTAGAAAACCTCTGAAATCATTCCTTCCTGAATACTTCCAAGATGCTATGCAAGCCAATCGTGGTTCGCAACAGAAGAAGTTATATTAAGGTAGCCACCAGAGTGATTATTATGAAGATAGCAATCGCTGGTAGAATGGCCTCTGGGAAAACAACTTTAGCCGATCACTTGGTTGACATGGGGTATCAAAAGGTATCGTTAGCAGGCAAAGTAAAAGAGATTGCACGAGATTTATTCCAGATGGAAGAAAAGGATCGACCCTTGCTACAACAGATCGGAATGAAAATGAGAGAGATCCGACCTTCGGTTTGGATTGACTATATTATTCACTTGGGCGAACAAAATGATAACTTGGTAATTGACGATGTCAGGTTTGTTAATGAAGCCAGTGTTCTACAAGAAGCAGGTTGGATCGTTATCCGCCTGAACATTGAGGATAAGTTGCAAAAAGAAAGGCTTCAGAATACTTATGATGATTGGGAAGTCCACTGGAATAATCGCAGTGATTCTTCTGAAACCGAGGTTATGCAGATTTTGGCCAGCGATGTCAATCTGGAATTAGAATCAGGTCCTGATGCTATCGAAGAAATGATGGCTTATCTAAATCAACGATCCAGTTGATGAATAGGAATATAACTTTCAGATCTGCCACGGTTATCACAACCAATAGGAACATCGGCTTGAAGGGTGTCAGCAAACCCGCAATCAGGACATTTGACGGTTACCTCTCCCAGAATGACGTTGCCCCAAGCATCCTCGTCGTTTTCTAAGTATTTCATGAAAGTCATGTTTTCGTGTCCGCATTTTCCTATTTCATAGTATTCTTCCGATTCTTCATCATACATCTGGAGGCTACCCAAAGGATGAGGTTCGTAGAACGATTGTCGTCGTAAGGTGAAATCGCAGTTAACGCATTTAGCATCAAGTTTAGCACTTCGCTTAGCACCATCATAATTACTATAACCCAGATCATAGTTGGTGACCTCGATGCGATGTTCCAGTTTTGGAGAGATATAATAATCATCGGGTCCATAATCAACACCTTCATAAATGCCACGGCATTGGTTACCGCAGAAGTTTCTCATTCCGATGGCAGTCATAACCTCGATCTTAGCAGGCTTAGGACAGAGATAACAGGTTGGGTAACTTTCTGCAGACATGCTTAGGGTATCTTTAGTGATCATAGGTCCTGAGACGGGGAGATATTCTCCTGCTATCTCGACTGACCAGTCTTCTTGAGGATCTACTTTATGCCATTGAAAGGTAATTATATCCTCTACCATGGATGGCGGTAGTTCTACATCAACTAATTCTGATATCAGCATATTCTCCCAACGCTTTTTAGCACCACCAGTTCCATAATAGTCTTGATCGCCTGCTTCAGATACCACAACAATGTGGTTTCCAACAAAAGCCTCATCGATATATGCCAAGCCGATCTCATAATAGTAAGGAATGTTTTTCTGATCCAAATCTTCGGAAATCATGGCGGCGGCTTTGCCACATCCACCCCGTAGCCAATAATTATCTTCTGCTCCTAAGTTAATAGGTAGGCAATCATAACAATAAGTTCCTGCTTGGACGGTAGTTAATCCTGTGGTTTTGTCACATTCTTTACAACATCTAATTTCTTCCGCATTCATAGCAGCCGACTTTTTCTTAGCCCAATTGACTCCCGAAGTTCCACCCCACAGATTCCATGCGATCGTTCCAGCGGTGGGCCCACCATCAGGCATTTTCTTATCAGGACGGTTATTCTTTCGATGACGATTAAAGGCTGACATTCTTCGAACATCGTGACGACTTACTTTTCCTGAAGCAATCTTACGAGCCCGAGTAACTCCTGAATCGATCCCTTGAGACTTTGCCTCGGCAGGAGAAAGTCCTCCACGACCCCACTCTTTTCTTTGAGCCAGTCCTTTTTTGGCGGCCTTAATAGCAGCAGCAGGGGGTTTGTAGGATTCAGCGTCAAAGGTAAAATTATTTAGTTGAGGTTTACTGACGGTCTGGTAGTTTATGGCGTCTGGTTTGGGCCTGACAGACATGGGGAGAAAAGCCTTAGTAAAGCCATATAAGTAGTAATCATTCAAATCTTCTTCAAAATTGGCCTTGCCTTGCTGTGTGGCAAGAGGAAAGGTATCATAATCTCCTGTTTTGCCATCACTAAAAACGTAGTTGCCATCCATGACTAC
>MDTB01179238.1_pt1 | contig 15084 bp, 16 predicted proteins | sample 811161 | NCBI WGS metagenome assembly MDTB01 (sample SAMN05326650, study PRJNA326480) | marine metagenome | isolation source: seawater | place: Mediterranean Sea | collected 2009
AAAAATTAGGCAATGAAAATGATCTAAAAAACACTATTAGGTTATTAAAAAAATTAAATTTTAATTAATTTCGATCCATTGGAGCCAAAAGAAAATTTTATGAACTTGTACTTACCTAATTTTCTTTTTAATTTAGAATGATCCTTTTTTCTTGCATAAACTAAAAAAAATCCTCCACTGCCAGCACCGAGAAGCTTCCCTCCGATAGCACCGTTTTTTTTTGCAGTCTCATAAAATTCGTCAATAAAAGGGTTTGAAATCTTATTTGTAATTGATCTTTTCAGTATCCAATTAGTATCTAAAAGCTCTCCAAAAAGATCTAAATTTTTTTTTATTTCAGTTTCTTTAAATTCTTCAGCCAATTTCATGATTTTCTTTGTGGAATCTATTGCAGTAAGATTTTTTTTTATCTTTTCATTTTGCTCTTTTAGAACTGAAGAAGCTTTTCTCTTACCTCCCAAATAAAATAACAAAAGATTCTCATTTAATTCATTCAAACAACCTCTCATTTTCATTGGAATTACTTCAACAGAATTGTCTTTATTGAAAATTATTTTATTAAAACCTCCAAAACTAGAGGCGTATTGATCTTGCTTTCCAATGGGTTCTTTCAAAGATTTAATTTCTACATTACAAGCCGCTTCAGCAAGACTGGACTTTGATAATAATTTTTTTTTTGAAAAGTAGTTGCAAAGATTTATTAATCCCACGGTAAAAGCGCTGGACGAGCCCATTCCTGTGTTAGCAGGTAAATCCGCGATACTAGATAAAACAACGTCATTGATTTTATATATAGAAAAAACTTTCTTTATAATAGGATGCTTAATTTCATTAATGCTAGTTGCTAATTCATTTTTGCTATATTTAAGATTAAATCCTTTTTCTTCAAAATGATTATTAATCGATAAATAAATAAATTTATCTAAAGAGGATGTCACTACACATCCGCCATGATTTTGAAAGAAAGAAGGCAAGTCACTTCCGCCGCCAAGAAAAGAAATTCTAAAAGGAGTTTTTGTAACAATCATGAATCAACTAATTTATCCTAAATAATCTTCTGTATGCTACTAGAAAAATATAACTAATGTAAAAAATAAAGGCTTGAAACAAATTTAGATTAAAGTGTTTTCTATATAGATTCCAAACTGCATATTGGTTGGCAAAAATGTCACTGGACCTTGATTTTGAATGTTTTCTATAGCTTAAAAGAGATTCGTTCAGACCATAAGCAACATTTTCTAACTCTAATAACTTACCATAAAAATATTGATCTTCTGCATAACCATCATAAGCTAAAAGATTGACTTTATTTATAAGATCTCTTCTTATGACAACAGAAGACATAACAATAACTCTTTTAGAGAAAAATTCTTTAAAACTTATAGAGCTTAAAAAGAATTTATTCTCTCCTAAAGTATTTGAATTATGATCAATCCAACGATAATTTGTATAGGTAAAATTTATTTTCTTTTTGTTCATAAAATTTATCTGAAGATCTAACTTTTTTTGATCCCATGTGTCATCAGAATCTATAAATGCTAAGAATTCTCCTTTAGAATTTTTTATACCTAGGTTTCTTGCAAGTCCTGGGCCTAGTTTTTCGGAAAAAAATTTTATCTTATTATTATTTAAAGAATCTATAAATTCTTTAGATCCATCTAATGAAATGGCATCTACGATGATTAGTTCCCAATTTTCATAACTTTGATTGAGAATGCTCTCTATTGTTTCTCTTAAGAACGGCATTCCATTCTTTAGAGGCATAATTATGGAAACAAGTTTTTTTTGAATCATTATATTGCCTTTGAAGTCTCAATTTTTTTTAAATTGATATAGTAAAAAGCCAAAAAAACTGTTGCTATAGAAGCGGGAGTTCCTACTATCATTAAAAAAAATAACTTAAAAATAACTACGATTAAAATACTTTTTTCTGAATTAGTGAATTGATTGGAAAACATAAAGATTAAATACCTCCTCATTTTCACTAAAAAAAATAATAAAAAACCTAGACCTAAAATACCAAATTCAATCAAAATAGTCGCTACTAAGGAGGTTGGCTTCAAATTTGTTATATCAACATAGTTAAATTCTGAAAAATTTTGTAAGTCGACGCCATAGCTTATTAGAGCGAATAAGGAGTTTGAAGAAGCGCTACCAATACCATAAAAAGGCATTAAATTAAAAATTGAGAAAAAGCTTGCCATATCAAGAGTAAATCTAAATCCTGAACTCATATTTATAAAATTCATTAAATCTAGAAATCCTAAGGACATAGCTACTTGAATTAAATTAAGGATCCTATTATCAGTTTCAACATCAAATAAGAAATTATTTAAGATAAATGAGATACAAAAGATGGAGAGAATGAGAAATAAGAGACCAGTGATCTTATATTTAATTAAAAAAAAGGAAAATAAAAAGATCGATATTAGAAGAAAGCTTGTTCCAGACGATGATAAAGTAGCAGTAACAAATAAGGTGAAAAAAACTACAAAATTAAAGAATTTAAATCTATTGAGGGAATACAAAATTAAGACTAAAAATATACTACCCATAGCCTCTGATGGTTCCGTTGAAAAAAACCTTGAACCTTGACCTCTAGTAATTTCGGCACCTAATCTTTCTGAACTAAGGAAAACTAAAATATTATTAAAAAAATCTATTCCAATCGTGTAAGCAATACCAGTTATCAAGTGGAATCCAATTAAACTTAAACAAAAACTTTGAGAAATAGATGGCAATCCACATTTATAAATATAAAAAGCGACATAAATATTTTGTAAATATACAAATAGTTGTTCTACTCCATCTAAGACGTTAATTCCTTGAGGAATAGTAATTGACCAAAAAAATAACAAAATAAAGTTAGAATAAACAAAAAAAGAGTTAATTTTTTTTTCTAAAATTATTAAAATTAAGGCTATTATTAACGGGAATGGTGCTGTTTCTGCTGGGACTAAACCAAAAGTTATATGTGGAAAGGTAATGGATAAAAGTAGTAGCTTTTGGAAAAAAGATTTATAAGATCTAAGCCCATCAACAATTTTTAAAGAAAGATCCTGAGAAGCCAAATCAATTAAATGCTATTTTTTTTCTAAAAAAATATAAATAACCAATTATTATTCCAAGAATAAATCCAAAGATAATAAATAATAATCTATTAGGGAAATAATGATTTATTGGAAGATAAGGACTATCGAGCAATTTGAAAGAAAAAAATTCAGAAGTTTCAGCTTTAATCAAATTCTTTTGTTCTTCATTGTGTAACTCAGAAATGATATTTAAGGATAGAGGGTCCTTTACTTCGGTTGTTAAATTTTTTAAAGCATTAATATTAGCTTTGGTTTGAGATATGAAATCGAGTTTCATTATTTTATCTATTTCTTTTATAAAAAGATCTAGGATTTTTTGAGAATATTCAGGCTTTTTTGTTGAAATACTCAAAATTATAATTCCATCGACGTCTGCTTGATCAATGGTCAAAATTTCCTTGTTAAACTTTCCAACGATGCCAGGAATTTTACTTAATACTTTTAATTCAGGGCTAAAAACAATTTCTTTTTTATTTTCATTTATATTTGAAATATCAATATCTTCATTTTTTTCTATCAAGGAAAGTAAATTATATTTTGTTAAAAAATAATATATAAAATCTCTTGATTGCATTACTGCAATTGCCTTTGCTGAATTATTTGATCTCCCTAGATCAATTCCAAATAGTGATGAAGCGCTTAAGCTTGAGGATGAATCTACTACTTCAATGATAGTAGCTTCAGATAAATATTTTTTTTCAAAGAAAAAAGATAAGCCAAAGAAAATTGAAGCGAAAATTAACCCTAAAGCCAAGATTCTTGTTAGATTGTTGAGTAATATTTTTATTAAATATCCAATACTAAAATTTTCAATATTTTCTTCCAATTTACTCTCCAAGTTTAAGTCTTTTTCTATTATCCATGCTTATTGACTTCCTTCATAAAATTATTTTTTTTGTTTTCCTGCTTCAGGATTTGAACCTAAAAACTTAAAAATTTTTCCCAGAAAGAAAACATTTTTTTTTATATAAATTTTAAATTTCTTTCTAAAAAAACTTAAAGGAAAAGAAATAATATATAAGATAATAAATAATAAAATCACGAATACAGATTTAACAAAATTATATAAAATATTTTTCTTGGATTTTTTTACCCCACTTATCAAGGTTTCTTTATCTATTCTAGATAGACCTAAATCATAATTTTTTAAAAAATAAATTATAGAGTCATGAGCCCCAAATAGTACTGAAAGTGTTACATATTTAATTAAGTAATTTTCTTTATCAACGGAATGTTTATTATTAAAAATTTTTAAAAAAGAACTAAAACTTCTTAAATAAAAAGCATCACCACAAACTATTTCAGGATTAGAATTTATAAAATAATTTTTTGTTTTAAGCCACAAAAAAGGTTCAAGAGAGGATAAATAAAAATCTTTACTAAGATAAGAATCAACTTGACCAAAAAAAGGTGAACCAATATTTCTTTCTTTGAATTGCACTTCTATCTTTACCCCTAAACATTCTTTTAAAGCCATATCTCCACCTTTTAATATATCTAAATCTGCGCCTTCAGCGTCTACTTTTAAGTAATCAAATTTTTTGCTAATAAAAAGTTCGTCTAAGGTTTTAAGATTTATTGTTTTTTTTCTTATTACTTCATGATCGTATGAGGATAAAAATTTATTTAAAAATTTTTTATTTGGCTCAAAAATAGACGAAGCTTCAGGCCAATTTGTTAAAAATAAATCCTTTTTTGTATTCGATGAAAATAAGCCATAAGGCATTACTGAGATGTTTTCACTCTGAGGTGTGATTGCTCTTCTATCTGGTTCGAAACATGTAAATTTACATTTATTAAAAATTTCATTTAACTCTTCTGGAGAGCCTCCAGCAGAACCAACATCTGCTACTTCAAAGTCATTTTTTATGGAATTTTTAAGGCTGGAATGTAGGAAAGGAATATTTGGATCAAGAAATTTTTTTAATTTCAAAAGAAAATCTAATTTTAAAAATCTCATTTTTTTCAACTTCAAAGCTTTATCAGTTTTGAAGATATTTAATCTGGCAAATATATTTAAATTTACGCTTTCAGATTTCTGCTATGTTAGAGTATTTTTGTGAATTACAAAACATTAAAAACTTTGATAAATTATAAAAAGAAATTTATTTTATTATCCTCATCAAATTGTTAAATGGAGTCTTTTGATAATATTTATGTGGTAATACCTGCTTTCAATGAGGGAGCTGTTTTGCAAAAAACTATATCAGAATTAAAAAGAAAATTTAAAAATGTAATTGTTGTTGATGATGGTTCTGATGATAAGACAAGAGAAATAATGGAAAACTCAGGTGTTATCCCCATCCATCATCCAATTAACATGGGTCAAGGGGCATCAATTAATTCAGGATTCAATTTTGTTAAGAATATTAAATCTGTTGAAGCAGTAATTACTTTTGATGCAGATGGACAGCATGCTTCTGAAGATGCAATTGCATTTGCAAAGGAAATAAAAAATTGTAGTGAAGAAGTGATCTTGGGCTCAAGATTCTTAAAGCATGAAAAAAATATCCCTTTTATGAAAAGATTCGCTTTAAAGTTTGTAATAAAAATTACAAATATTATTCTCGGAATGAAATTGACTGATACTCACAACGGACTCAAAGCTATCAAAATTGATGCTATAAAAAAAATTGATATCAAAATTGATAACTACGCATTTGAAAGTGAAATGTTAACGCAGATAAGCAAACTAAATATGTCTTACAAAGAATTGCCCACAGATATAATTTATACAAATTACTCAAAAAAAAAGGGGCAAAGTTTAAGAAATGGGTTAAGAGTTATAGAAAGCTTAATATTACTTTTTTTCAATAAATGACTCCAGACATTACCTTCGGAATAATTTTCACACTAATGCTTTTGTATAGTCTTTTAAGGCCCTTTCAGAGTATTTTTTCAAAAATGTTCTTAATATTTGGGAGTCTTCTTGGTTTGCTTAGTGTAATAAATATTGAAGTTATAGACGAATTATCTAATTCTCTAGGAGTTGAAAGAGGAGCTGACCTCTACTTATACTTAGGTTTGATAACATCTTTTTTGTTCTTTCTATTTTTACTGAATAGATTTAGTTTACTGGAAAAAAAAATAAATAAACTCGCAAAATATATTGCTTTGAAAGAAAGCAAAGAAATTTTTGAGAAAGAAAAAAAATAGATTTTAATAATTATCTAATTTGTTTTAAAATTTTTTTTGGAATTATTTCTGTTTTCTCTTTGAAAAAATCTTCGAGTAATTTTTTACAAATCTCCAGTACTTTTACATAATTAGAGAGTTTATTTTTATTATCTGGCTCAAAGAACTTTTGACTTATAACTTCTCCATCATCGAACGATTTAGAAATGAGATGAAGGCTGCCGCCAAGATATTTGTCATTTTTTTTAAGAGCTTTTATGGGAGAAAATCTGCCTTTTTGTATAGGTAATATTCCTCCGTGTAAATTATAAAAAGGAATCTTAAAATTATATTGTAAGCTTGCATCAATTTTCGTCGGGCAGCCAATTGAGAAAAGACAATCAAAATCAAATTTTGTTAGGGTCTTTCCTAGCTCGTTATTAAGCTCTATGTCTGTGATTTTTACTGAATCTATTTTTTTTACTCTTCCATTTAAAAGTATAAAGAATTTGAATTCTAAAATAAGAATCCTTACAAAATTCCAAAATCCAAAGATTTTGAGTATCTCTTTAATTTTTTTTAAGACACCACGTTTTTTTTCTATTACATATATTATCTTACAATTTTCTTTTTCATATATGTCGAGAAAGAATCTATGCATGAAATAATAACTATTCTGAGTTACAAACAATTTCATTTTAAACCTACAGCCTATTTAAATATAAATTTTCATCAGTTTTATAAACTTTTTTTGTAAGTGAACTTTGCCAATCAACTGAATCTTTTTTTATTTTATTTGTGATGAAGATCTTATTTGAAAATAGTGTTTTAAAAATTAGAAAAGGTAATAATTTGAAAAATGCATATCTTTCGGTTTTATAAGTCCAGACTATTTTTAAAGAATTGTGCCAACCAAAAAAACCTATTCTTTTTACTTTAAAGAAAGTTAGTTGAGACTTTAAAGGCCTCAAGACACTCAAAGGTAAAAAAAAGGTTTTTCTAGAATTATATGCTGGAAGAAAGTACTTTTTGATTGCAACCAAAGAAGCAAACTTTTCTATTACTAAGGCTAACGCATCATGATCTGGATGACCGCCTTCAAGGCTCAAAGTATAGATTTTTTTTATGGGATTCTCTTCATGAAAATTATTTAAAAACTTCGTAATTTGTTCCATTGAATTATAAATTTTAAGATCATCTACAATAAAATAATCATTCATAAAAATTATATTTGTCGGTTTCACACCAAAAAGACTCAAACAATTTACACACTCTTTTCTTCTTTTAAATTTTTTTTTTCCATTTGAGAAGTTTCTTTCTGCAATAAATATAATTTTGTAATTATTTTTTGCTCTCTTTAAAATATTTTTTAAAATCGGGCTTATTGCAAACTCATCATCCAAATGAGGTAATATTATTAAAGATGTTCTGGGCATACTAATAAATATAAATTGTTAGTTTGTTAGTTACAGGCTTTATAGAGCCTTACTTCACCAATTTTATCAATTTCAATAAAGTCTACTAATGTTTTTTTTGAAAGGATAAAATGATTTTTATTTTTGGAGCAATTCAAATAACTTAACGTTTTTAAGTTATAAGTTCCTTGTTTTGTTATCCAAAAATATTCTCTCTTAAGGTCCTCTGAATAGGTGTTTTGTTCTTTAAGATTCCATTTCTCATTTATGAAATCAATATTTTTTAAATTGTTGTCAAACAAAGAATTATTAATTTTTTCTATAATATTATCTTTAAAATAAAATGTTGTAAGAAAAAAAGTAAGAAAAAAGATAGGAAACAAAAAATTTAAATATTTAATTAAAAATGATGAGTGATTATTAATAAATAACATCAGAAGTATTGAAAGTGGAATGAGTTGTATCCAATAATATCTAATAAAATCGTCAAAAAAAGAAACTGGTATAAAAATAAAAACAAAGAGAAGGTTCCCTAAAATGGTCATTCCTAGTAATGAAGAAAAAAGCTTATTTTCTTTATAAAGAAAATTTAAAGATGTAGCATAAATAATGCTTAGGGGCATTAAACCTATTAGAAAGTAGGTATTTCCTAAACCAATAAAATAAAGATTCAATATTATTGCTAATGAGTTAATCGAAGAAAATATCTTTATTCCAAGGTTGCCTAATAAATTAGATACTTCAGAAGAAGAAACGTTTACATGAAAATTATTTTGAAGGTAATAAAACAAAGCAAAATAAATAACTACCGGAATTAAAGAAATGAACAAAGATGATATTTTAATTCTCTTAAATAAATAAAGACCGATAAACATCGACATAAAAAAGACAACAAACTGCAACCTAAAGAAAATTCCAACGAAAGAAATTAAAAAAAGAAGCATATTTTTTTTATCTAAATTTTCTTTGTTAGATGAGATCAATAAAAACTTAGACAATAAAATTATTTGAAGAGGAATAATTATAGATTCATTATAAAAAGATGTACTTATTCTCATTAACATTAGTGAAGAAATACAAGTTAATAAAAGAAATGAGAAAATTATATTTTGATCGTAGAAAATTTTAGAATTTTTAAAAAGTGTTACTGTTAAAGTACTGGCAAGGTTTCTAAGACTGTAATACCAAATTAAAGATAAAAATATTATAAAAAAAATATACCATCCGCTTCCAAAAAGATACAAAAAAGGTACCATTAAAATAGATATGCCTATTTGAGGACTGAAAAGCAAGTCGTCCTTAAAAATCAAAGAATTAAAAGAAAAGTTTTCTAGGATGTTTAGAGAAATAGAATAATAAAGTATTCCATCATTAGGACTTGTGTATAAATTTTGATTTAAAAAAGTGAAAACAGAAACGATTACTACCGATAATATAATGACTACTGTTTTTATTTCAAAAGACGAAAGAGTCATCTAAGAAAAGTTATTTTCTTCAAACCAATTTATGGTTTTCTCTAATCCTTCTTTTAAATCGGTTCTTTTTAGAGAACCTAAAATATTTTCTTCTTTCTCAGTATTAAGAAACTTTGACTTAGCCCCAACATATTTTGATTCATCGTATTCGATTAAAGTATGATCATAGCCAATTATTTCAGAAATTAATTTAGCAAAATCTCTAATTGAATGTTCTTCATTTGCACCAATATTTACTATATCGTTATCTACTTTATTATCTATATTTAAGAGATCATTTATAAAATCTTCGACAAATACAATTTCTCTTTTTTGGTATCCATTTCCCCATAAAATTACCCTCTTTCCGGTATTTTTAGCCTGAAGGATTTTTTTAATTAAATCAAATATGAAGTGCATTTGCCTTCCATCTGAATGGTAACTTGGACCGTAAAGAGTAGAAGGAACTACTGTTAAGTAATTTAATCCAAATTGTTTATGAATAGCTCTCAACCCAGATTCCATTATTCTTTTGGTCATTGCATATGTAAAAAGACTTTCAATTGGGGTACCAGACAGATAATTTGCTTCCACAAGCTCAAGATTGGGATCATAAGAACAACTAGTCCCCATTGTTACCAATTTGCATTTAGATTGACTTTCGTACCAAAAATTTAATACAGAGGAGTTTATTTTCTGATTAATAATCCATTGCTCACCAGGATGTTTTAAACAGAAATCTCCTGCTTGTGTCCAAGCTGCTAAATGGAAGATTTTATCAAAAGATATGTCAGAAAATTCATTTAGCGATTCTGAATTCGTTAGATCACAATTCTTGCTATTCAAACTTACTAGGTCATGACCATCTGACTGAAGTTTGGATACCAAGTGCCTTCCCATAAAACCCGAAGAGCCAGTGATTAATATTTTCAATTTTTTACCTCAACAGGAAAATAAAACTCTACTCCTTTATTGATTAAATCAACATTATTTTTTAAGATTTCGTCTTTGAAATTCCAAGCTAAAACATAGTAAACGTCAGGAGGTTGTTTAATTTCACTTTCCATCACAACCTCAAGATGGCTTCCTGGAGAAAAGAGACCTTTTCTCAATGGATTAATTTCTACAAGTTTAGTCACTAAATTGTTATCAATACCAAAAAAATTCAATAAAGTGTTTCCTTTCACAGGAGCTCCCATACCGAATACGGACTTATTTTCAGCTTTACAGGATTTAAGAAATTTCAAATTTTTTTCTTTTATCGTTATCAGTTCTTTAGAGAAATTTAAATATGTATCAGCCAAGTGCATTTTTTCGCGGTCTTCTTGATCCATCATTTTTAGAAACCTTTTAGTTTTACTTCGCACACCCTTATGGCTAATGTAAGCAACACAAGACCCGCCATGTATTGGTAACTCCTCAGAATCAAAAATTTCTAAACCATGTAAATCTAAAAGATACTCCAAAGGCTTGAGATTATAGTAAAGAAGGTGCTCATGATAAATTTGGTCAAAAGCAAAATTTTCTATCATTTTTTTTAAATAAATAAATTGGACCACAAAAATACCTTCATTTTGTAATCCTTTTTTAACGGCTCTAGTTACTGAGTGTAATTCTTCTAAATGAAAAAAGATTCCTGAAGCATTGATAACATCAAACTTTTGATTTATGGAATCTATGAAAGATTCATTAAAAAAGGCACACTTTGTATTTATGCCATTTTTATTGGCTAATTGAGCAATATTCCTTGAACTTTCAACTCCTAAAACTTCAAAACCTAAATCTTTATAATGATTGAGCTGAGTTCCATCATTGGAGCCAATATCAAGAACAGATAAGTTTTTCTGGGCTCTGAAATATGTCTCATAAACTTTATTTGCTAACTTTTGAAAATGAGTATTTAAAGAATTTGTCATGCCTGATAAATAAGTATGATTCGAAAACATTACTTCTTTTGGAACAGTGAAATTAAGTTGACTATTAAAACAATGCGGACAAAATTCTACTTCTAAAGGATAGAAAGGTTCTTTCCCCAAATCACTTTTTTTTAAAAAATTATTTCCCCAAGGCTGATAGCCAAGATTTATCGTTGGGATTAAATTAGAAGAACCGCAAATCCTACAATTCATTTCAACCTTTAAAAATTGATTGCGAGCCTGAAAAATCAATCCTGAAATCAATACAATTTTTCTGACCAAAATATTTCCTAAAACTGTTTTTTCTATGAGATGGTAATAAAAATAAAAAAAATCCGCCTCCACCTGCGCCACATAACTTTCCTCCATATGCTCCTAACTTCATACCTCTTTTATATATTTTATCGAGTTCTCTTGAAGAGATTTTTGTAGTTAAAGTTTTTTTTATTTCCCAGGAGCTATTAAGTAGAGATCCTAATTCTTTTAAGTTATTTTTGTTTAGATCAACCAGAATGTTTTCTGCTTGATTGACCATCGTAAACATTTCTTCAAGATTAGAATCAATTTGATTATTTTTGGTTTTTTTAATTTGCTCTACTGCTATTGATGATGCTTGTCTTTTTTTTCCTGTATGAACAAGCATCATCGAAGATTCTAAAAGATTAAGACTTTTATTTGTCATTCTTATTGATCTTCTTGTGATCTTATCTTTATAAAAAGAAAATTTATTAATTCCTCCATAAGTTGAATGTAAATGATCTTGCACCCCAACATCTTCTTTAAGAATGTTTCTATCTAAATTTATTGCCTTTCTAGAAAGCTCATCCTTTGAAAACTTTTTACCCTGAATTTCGGCTAAAAGTTTTAGGAATCCAGAGGAAAAACTTGAAGAACTGCCTAATCCAGAACTTGCAGGCAGGTCTGCTTGGAATGATAAATCGATAGGAGATTTGAATTTCATATATTTCATTCCCTCTCTGACCGAGGGATGCATAATATTTTTAATATTTTCTGTCATTTCTAATTTAGAGTAAGACAATTTATATTTATAGTCGACGTAATCATTTGTAAGGAGACCACCAAGATAAATGTATTTATTTATAGAAAATCCAATAACTGCGCCCTTATGGTTAGAATAATATTCAGGATAATCTGTTCCACCTCCAAATAAGCTAACTCTAAAAGGTGACCTTACGAGAAAATATTTACTAGACATTAGAAAACATAGTAGATTTAAAAGTAGAGTAACCTTTAATTAATTCGACTATCCCATCATCCAAACTGTATTTTGCTGAAAAACCAGTCTTTTCAATTTTTTTGTTACTTACAAGGTAATCCCTTTTGTCAGGGTCTTCGCCTATCTCTGACTCTATAAAAGAAAAGTTAGGTAAATGTTCTTTGATTTTTTCGCAAAGTTCTATTTTAGTTAAGTTAGCTGAAGAAAGACCAACATTGAAGGGCTCGTTATTCATTATTTCATAATTATCTATTGCATGTATGAAGGCTCTGGAAACATCTCTAATATGAATAAAGTTTCTTCGAAAAGACCCTTCGAAAATTATCAAAGCGCTATCAAACATTGCCCTATACACAAAATCGTTAACTATAAGGTCTAAACGCATTTGTGGAGACATTCCGAAAACTGTGGCAAGTCTAAAAGTAATGCCATTTCCAGATTGTAGTATTAAATCTTCGGCTTCACATTTAGATTTTCCATACAAAGAAATGGGATTCAAAGGAGAATCCTCCGTACATAGATCATCATTCTTAGAAATGCCATAACCACTATTGGTAGTAGGAAAGATAATTTTTTGGTCCCTGGAAATATTATCGACAATCAATTTGATTGCATCAAAATTCGTAGACTGAGCATTAATTGGATCCTGTTTGCATAATGGTGCTCCAACCAGTGCTGCAAGAGGTATTATCATCTCAACCTTATTTAAAACTTCCTTTAAAATATTTTCGTCTCTGACATCACCTTTAATGACATGAAAACTTTCATTACTGCAAAAAAAGGCTAAAGATGGATTATTTTTTTCAAATTTATCCAATACAAATACTTCATGCTCTTCCAATAGATAATGGATTAGAACTGACCCTATATAACCACTACCTCCTGTAACTAATATTTTCATATGATTTATAAAAAGTTTTTTTCAATTCCTAGACAAATATAGTGATAAGCAATTAAATGACCTTGTTGAATTAATGGAACTGATTTAGAAGGAATTCTAATAATAAAATCAGAATAATCTAAAAGGTCACCGCCAGTTTCTCCTGTTAAACTAATGATGTTCAATCCTTTTTCTTTAGCAACTTCTGCTGCTAATAAAACATTTCTTGATGTTCCCGAAGTACTTATACAAATCAATGAACCGCTCGTAGATGCATGCGCCTCAACTTGTCTAGAAAAAACAGTTTCATAGGAGTAATCATTCGACCAGGCAGTGAGTATGGCTGGATTTGAAGAAAGAGAGATAGCGTTCAAAGCTTTTCTTTCCTCAAGAAACCTGCCAACCAATTCCCCGGTTATATGCATCGCGTCACTAGCAGATCCTCCATTACCACAAACAAGCAGGGCTTTATTTGAAGATATTGATTTTGAAATTAGATCTATTGAGCCAAGAATATTTTTTTTTATATCATCAGAATTTAATTTATGCAGAACCTGCAAAGAATCATCAAGGTATTTATCCCAATTCATAATAATTCTATAGTTTTAATGTATATTTTATGGCTTCCTCCCAAGAATTCTTAAAAGATGAAGAGATATGAAATATTTTATTATCTACTAGAGATACACTATCTTTTGTAAGCTTAGAAGTAGCAACTTCAAATGATGATGGATTTAATTCATCAACCCAAAATATATTCGAGTTATCGCAAAACTTTTCGAATGCCCAATCTAATTTTGTTGATACAATTTTTTTACCGCAGCTCAAAGCTTCCATAAAAGGTCCACTAGTTCCTGAAGAGTAAGATTTTACATTGTATGGCAAAACTAAAACATCTATTTTATTCAGAATCCAAGCATATTCTTCATCTGAAATATACCTACTCAAAAAAATTACTCTCGAATTAAGTTTGAAAGTTTTTTCTAAATCTTCTAACTTTTTTTTCATATTTTTATCGTTTGCTACTGCATGAATTAAAAATATCGAATGAGGTATCTTATTTAGAGTTCGTTTAATTATATCTTCATAAAGGTATACACCTTTTTCTTCTCTTAACACCCCAGTAAAAGCAAAAATAAGTCCAACACTCTCCGGAATATTTACTTCCACAGGTTTAAGTATTTCGGAGAATTCCCTATTAGGAATGTCAATTTTAAAAGTTTCATTTAAAGTATTTTCTGTAGATAAAATTTTATTTGAATCAGATACCAATACAAAATTTGACTTAGAAAAAAGAAACCTTAGAAAAAAATTTAGTAAAGCTTCTTTAGAAAGATTGTCATCAAAAATTCTTCTTTTAAAAAAAATAATTTTAGCCTTTGTAATAGTGCTTAAAATATACAGACATAAAATATCATGAGTAGTTGGGGTAGGAAGGATAATAATACATTTATCCCTTTTTATAATATTGAACAAATTTAGAAAAGTGGAAAGAAAAATTCTTGTTTTGCTGAGTTTATTTCTATGAAGATATTGGAAAGGAATTTTTTCAAGTAAACTATAAGACTCTGAAATTGAAGAAATTAACTTTTTGTTATAAAAATCTTCATGTCCTGACTTCGATAAATTTGAACTTGAATCAAATAAATAAATCAAATCTCAAAAATCCTTAATTATTTTAGTTTGACCATATTAATCTGATCAATGGCGCTAGTAAGAATTATCATATGAATGCATTCAATGATGTTGTAAATATTAGAATTTACTCTGAAATTTATTTCTGAAGAGTCTATAACTTCTTTGTTTGGGCTGGGACCAGTTAAGCTCACTAGCTTTAGTTTATTTTTTTTACAAAACCGTGCAGCTTTTACAATATTTTCTGATTTTCCGCTGGAAGAGATCAGTATGACTAAGTCTCCATCTTCAGAAAAATGATTTAAAGCCTCTTTCATCCAATTATCGTATCCAAAATCATT
>MDTB01059433.1_pt1 | contig 15083 bp, 18 predicted proteins | sample 811161 | NCBI WGS metagenome assembly MDTB01 (sample SAMN05326650, study PRJNA326480) | marine metagenome | isolation source: seawater | place: Mediterranean Sea | collected 2009
AGTCGCAACTAGAAAATATCAGACGATTCGCCTGCTTATCGTACAGATAATTTCATAACATAGTACGTATGTCAAGTAATTATCAACAACGTTTTATTTAAATTTTATAAATCTGGAATCAAATGTTCTGATCAAAGCTAGCTAACGCTTAAAACGCATTTTACCAAATTTAAGATAAGGGTATAGGTTGTCCCGACTAATTGTCAACGATTAAATACTCTTTTTTTAAAAAAATTTAATAAAATTCATAAATTTTTATTGTTTTATAAAAAAAACCGTAAAAAATTGGATTTTTAATCCTTGATCCAACTTTCAACTTTCATGAATTCTGAGTTATTTGAAGTTTTTCCCATTGCTTTAAGAATTTTCTGAGTTAACGCTGTTGGATCAGTAGCTGCATCTGAATGTGAATTTGAAAGCGCAATCATTCTTCTGAGTAAAGTGACTTGTTTAAGAGTATATTCATCAAGTAAGTTAGCTTCATTTCTTGTTCCACTTTTGGAAATCTCAATAGCAGGCCAAACTCTTTGTTCTGATAACCTTCTATCCAGGTGTAGCTCCATATTTCCAGTACCTTTAAATTCTTCATAAATTAAATCATCTAATCTGCTGCCAGTATCAACTAAGCATGTTGCAATAATTGTTAGACTTCCGCTCTCTTCAAAGTTTCTTGCAGCGCCGAAAAATTGCTTGGGTGGGTATAAGGCAAGTGGATCCATACCCCCTGATAATGTTCTTCCGCTACTCTGAGTATTTAAGTTGTGAGCCCTTGCTAAACGAGTAAGACTATCAAGTAAAACAACAACATCTTTGCCTGATTCAACTGATCTTTTAGCTTCAATAATAGCTTTTTCTGCTGTCTTACAATGATCTTCAACTGGCTCATCAAAAGTTGAGCTAAATACCTTACCATTAACTGACCTCTTCATATCAGTAACTTCTTCTGGTCTTTCACCAATAAGAGCAACAAACAAATCTACGTCAGGGTTATTTTTAGTTATCCCGGCGGCTATATCTTTAAGTAAAATTGTTTTACCGGCTTTTGGTGGAGCAACAATTAATGCCCTCTGACCTTTGCCTATTGGCGAGAAAATATCAATTAATCTTGTAGAAAATGGCTTATTACCGGTTTCAAGGGTTAATCTTTCATTGGGATAGATCGGAGTTAATTTTTCAAATACTGGCCTTTGTTTCATCTGAGTTGATTCAGGATCATATCCATTAACCATCTCAACCTTTGTGAGCCCATAGTATCTTTCCTTATCTTTAGGCTGCCTTACTTGTCCAGCAACCTTGTCACCCTGCCTAAGGTTAAATCTTCGTACTTGAGATTGCGAAACGTAAACATCATCATTATTGTCATCTGTATCTGGATTTCTTAAAAATCCATAGCCATCATTTAAAATATCAAGAACTCCAAAACCTAATAATAAATCTTCCTTTTGAGCAAAGTGTGCAAGTACAGGCAAAACAATATTGACCCTTTCAGATTCATCGATATTTTCAGGGATTTCAACTTTTGTTTTTTTTGCAAATTTAATTAAATCATCAAGTGACATTTCATCAATGCCATTTTTTTTCAATAAACTATCATCCTGTTTAAAAAAGGATGGTTTATCATTAACTTCTTTTTTTGTTGAAGTTTTTTTTGTTGAAGTTTTTTTTGTTGTAGCCAATTTTAAAAAATTTTATTGTGAAAGCTCTTTATTAAGAAGTATTTAGTGATAATTAAAATAGAGCACGCCAAGGAAATTTGACGTAAGTTTATTATATTAAAAAAAAATCAGTATGCAAATTTATTGTATAAGTCTTATTTGGTCACCCTCAACAACCGTTTCATTAACAGAAGAAACAAACCCATTAAATAATGGATGAGGTCTATTTGGTCTTGATAAGAATTCAGGATGAAATTGACTTCCAACCATAAAAGAGTGCCCAGCAACCTCCATAATCTCAACTAAATTTCCATCTGGAGATGTTCCTGTCGGTAGAAGCCCTTCTTTTTCTAATCTTTCTTTAAATAAATTATTAACTTCATATCTGTGCCTATGCCTTTCGATGATTTCTTCTTTCTTGTAATGTTCATAAACTTTTGAGCCTTTCTTAATAACGCAAGGATAATTGCCCAATCTCATACTTGCTCCAGTTTCTTTTAATTTTATTTGTCCTGGTAAAAAATCGATCACAGCATTTTTAGATTTTTGATCAAATTCAGATGAATTTGCATCTTTTAAATTTAATACATTTCTTGCATATTCAATAACCATAATTTGCATTCCTAGACACAGGCCAAGGTAAGGAATATTTTTTGTTCTTGCATAATTTGCACATTTAACCATACCATCTATACCTCTAGGGCCAAACCCTCCAGGGATCACTATTCCAGACAATTTTCCCAAAATTTTATCTAAATCATTTTGCTCGATTTCATCAGACGGTATCCAATCGATACTTAAGTTTAATTCTTGATTAAGAGCTGCATGAAGAAGTGCCTCTTTTACTGAAAGATATGAGTCTTCAAGGGAGGTATATTTACCTATAATTCCAATATTTAAATTCTTCTTGTCATTCCTGATTATATTTACCATTTTCTTCCACTCTTTTAAATCAGATTTATTTTTTTCAAGATTTAAAAATTCCGAAACCTTATCCCCCATTTCTTGGCTTTCGAGAGCAATTGGGACTGCATAAATAGTATCTAGTGTCTCTAAAGAAAAAATTCTTTCGAGTTTCACATCGCAATGAAGGGATAACTTACCTTTTATTCCATTATCAAATTCTTCATCACTCCTGCATACTAAAAAATCAGGCTGGATGCCCATCGCTCTTAATGAATTAACGCTATGTTGGGTAGGCTTTGTTTTTACTTCTCCAGTAGCCCCAAGTTTTGGCAATAAGGTTAAATGCATAAATAAAGTATTATCTTGGCCAAATTCACTTCTAATTTGTCTTATGGCTTCTATAAATGGTTGCCCTTCAATATCACCAACTGTGCCCCCCACCTCAACTATCATTACATCTGCATTAGTTTCTTCAGCTGCTTTAAAAACTTTATCTTTAATTAAGTTAGTAACATGAGGGATTGTTTGTATTGTTCCTCCAAGATATTTACCGTCTCTTTCATTTTCTATTATCTCTCTATAAACAGCACCAGCAGTAAAACTAGAAAATTTATTTAGCTCTTCATCAATAAATCTTTCATAATGCCCAAGATCTAAATCAGTCTCTGAGCCATCAGCAGTCACAAATACTTCGCCATGCTGAAACGGGGACATGGTGCCGGGATCGACGTTAAGGTATGGGTCAAGTTTCATTATTGAAACATTAATACCTTTGTTTTTAAGTATTCTTCCAATAGATGCTGATACGATTCCCTTACCAAGGGAACTAACAACTCCACCTGTCACAAAGATATACTTTGTCAAAACTTTCCTTCTTTAATAATTAAGGTTTCCCAAAACACCCACATATGCATTCTAAGAATTATAAGTATTCTCTGTCAATTGTTGTTATAATATTTCGACAATGGATACAAATGGCCAACAACTTAATATTGAAAATTTGGCTGAGCTTGCAAAAATTAATTTAAGCGCTGAAGAACTAAAGAAATTTAAAGATCAGATTAACAATATAATTGATCACTTTTCATCGTTAAGAAAAATTGATACTGAAAATTTTAATTCTAACTATTGGGAAATCGACAATAACAAGATTGTTGAAATAAATGATTTAAGAGAAGACGAAGCTCTTGATTCTTTTGAAAAAAATGAAACATTCCAGAATGTCCCAGAAAATGAAAACGGTTTTTTAAAAATTAGAAAAATTCTTGATAGGTAATTGATGAATATTGAAAAAAAAATTTCAGCAAAACAATGTGTTGACCTAATAAAGAACAAAAAAATTTCTGCAACCGAGTTAACAAAGAAGTTTATAAATAGATCAAAAGAAATTAATAAAACCATTAATTCACTAATAACTATCTGCGAGGAGAAGGCATTAGAAAGAGCCGAATACATTGATAAAAATTTAGATAATTTAAAAAATAAAAAATTATTAGGTGTTCCTATTTCAATAAAGGATGCTATTAACACTAAGGATATTCTTACAACAGCTGGATCAAAAATTTTAAATAATTTTTTGCCTCCCAAAAGCGCATTTGTAATTGATAAATTATTAGATGAAGGTGCAATAATAACTTCTAAATCAAATTGTGATGAATTTGCAATGGGTTCATCAAATGAAACTTCTCAATATGGTCCATGTAATAATCCATGGAACATCAATAAGGTTCCTGGTGGTAGTAGCGGAGGTTCAGCTGCTTCTGTGGCATCATCACAAAATCTTTTGAGCCTTGGTTCTGACACCGGGGGAAGTATTAGACAACCAGCAGCATTATGTGGAGTTGTTGGACTAAAGCCAACTTATGGGACTGTAAGCAGAAATGGTTTAATTGCTTTTGGTAGCTCTCTTGATCAGATTGGCCCTTTTTCGAAAAACGTAGAAGATTGTGAAATATTATATGATTCAATAAAAGGGCACGACAAAGATGATTTAACATCTGTAAAAAAATATTCAGAAATTCAAAAATTAAAGATTGAAGATTTAAAAATTGGAATTTGCAAGGAACTTTCTGGTGAGGGTATTTCTCAAGAAGTTAATAAACATTTTAACAATACTATTGATGAGTTAAAAAAATTAGGAGCTAAAGTTGAATATGTTTCTGTGCCATTCATTAAGGAGTCGCTTCCGGTTTACTATTTAACTGCACCTTCAGAAGCTTCTTCAAACTTAAATAGGTATGACGGAATAAAATACGGATTGTCTAAAAATAATTATGAGAATTCTTGGGATGTAATTAAGAATACTAGAAGTAACTTTGGGGAAGAAGTTAAAAGAAGAATTCTTTTGGGAACTTTTGCACTTTCTTCGGGGTATTATGATGAGTATTACGGAAAAGCACAAAAAGTAAGAGGAATGATAGTTAACTCATTTAAAAAAATATTTGAAGACTACAACATACTAGTTTCTCCAACTTCTCCAACTACTGCCTTTGATTTAGGGTCTATGATTGATGACCCTTTAACAATGTATCAAAATGATATTTGCACCATGCCAGCCAACATTGCAGGAATACCTGCAATTTCAATACCTTGTGGACTTTCTGAAGGATTACCAATTGGATTCCAAATAATGGGTCCACATTTTTCTGACAACAATATCATTTCCATTGCTAAAGAACTTGAAGATCACCTACAATTGAACATACTCGAATCACTAAAAATATGAAGAAAATTATACTTACATTGTCTATTGCAATTTTAACTTTACTTAGCTGTTCAAATGATGAAGATATTTTGCTCCAATCTGCAGACGGCCCTCCAGCATTCCCTCATGTGTTTATGGGTAACGCTTATGTAAACGGACAACCAATAAAAGAAGGGGTGGTTATATATGCTGAATTTGGCAAATCAAAATCTGAACTTGTAGAAACATTATACGGAAGATATTTAAATGTTTTAGTTGCACCTGTAAGAAAATCAGAATTAACTGAAATTGTAAATTTCTATATTGAAAATTCAGATGGTGATAAAGAAAAAGCCATTGAAAATTTTCGTTTAAATAAAGTCAATGAACCTTATGTAGTTAATATGAGCCTTAACTTTAAAAGGTACCCCTAATGCTTATCAAGGTTAACAATAAATTCCCTACAATTGAAGATAATACTTACATAGCCCCTACATCATCTGTTATAGGAGATGTTTCATTAAAGTCATATTCAAGTATTTGGTTTGGTGCAGTTGTAAGAGCTGACAACGGATCAATTAAAATTGGGGAAAGAACAAATATTCAAGACAATTCTGTTATACATTCAGATGACAATTCAACAATCGGCAATAACGTCACAATTGGTCACGGAGTGACTTGTCATGCGAAAACTATAATGGACAATTGTTTGCTTGGAAACGGGTCAACATTAAACGAAGGAGTTGTAATAGGCGAATTCTCTTTAATTGCTTCAGGATCCATGGTTTTAGAAAATATGAAAATTCCTCCTAAATCTTTAGTAATGGGAAACCCTGCGAGAATAAGGGGCGAAATAAACGAAAGACACTTAGAATTAATAAAATTAAGTAGTTCTACATATGTTGATAAATTAAAAATTTATCTTGAATCTGAATATTTCAGTTAATAATTAAATTATCAATTAATCTTACTTCTCCAATTTTTGCAGCAACCATTACAACTTTGCATTTCTTTCCCTCAAAAAGATCATAAATAAAAATATTTTTTTCATTAAAAATAGATAAATTTTCTATAAGTATATATTCAAGCTCAATTAATTTATTTTGATTGTAAAAATTACTTAAATAATTATGAATATTTACTGATTTATTTATTTTAATTTCTTTGCTTAAAGAATCTAGCCCTTTAAAGATTATTGCTGCAGCTTTTCTTTCACTAGCGGATAATAAATTATTTCTACTACTTAATGCCAAGCCATTTGAATCTCTTTCAGTTTCAACAGGTATTATTTTAATGTTATGCATGGAAGACAATTTTGAAAATATTAGGCAGAGCTGCTGTATATCTTTAATTCCAAAAAAAGCGAAATCAGGTTTAATTATTTCAAAAAATTTATTAACTATTGTTAACACTCCATCGAAATGACCTGGTCTATATTTTCCCTCGAGAATTTTTCCTTGGAGCCCCGAATCTATATTTTTCAATTCAGGGCTTATAATATCCTTTTCTTCCGGAATATAAAGTAAGTCAACATTATTTTGCTCAAATATTTTAATATCTTTTTCTAAATTTTTAGGATAACTAGAAAGATCACCAGGGTTATTAAATTGCAAGGGATTAATAAAAAGTGAGGCTATAAGAATATCACTATATTTTTTTGCTTCATCCATAAGTCTTATATGACCTTTATGAAGAGATCCCATTGTAGCCACAAATGATGTAGGTGTTTTTAAATTTCTACAATATTTAGAAATCTCATTTTCAGATTTAATAATTTTCATAATTCTTAAAATTTCTTCTGTTTTTATGTTAGTTTACTTGGAATTGCTATATCCTTAAAAAGTTAAATTAATTTAATGATTATATAATTATGGAATTTAAAGCACCAAGAGGAACATCTGATCACATTCCTGAAATGATAAATAATTGGAATGAGATTGAAAGAATTGCAAGGGAGACTGCAAAATCTTTTGGTTATCAAGAAATATCTACACCTATCTTTGAGCAAACTGGATTATTTAAAAGAGCAGTTGGAGAAGGTACCGACGTTGTCCAAAAAGAAATGTATAACTTTAAAGACCTTGGGGGAAATGAGTTAACTTTAAGGCCAGAAGGAACTGCGCCTGTTTGTAGGGCATTTATAGAACATGGCATGCATAACCTTCCTTATCCTGTAAGACTATTTTATATTGAACCAATGTTTAGGCATGAACGGCCTCAGAGTGGCAGAATGAGGCAACACCATCAATTTGGCGTTGAAGTCTTTGGTGATAGTAGCCCAGAATCAGATTCCGAAATTATAATATTAGCTCTAACATATTTAGAAAAGCTAGGTCTGAAAAATCTTAAATTAAAATTAAATTCTATAGGCAATAAAAATTCAAGGGAAAATTTTAAAAAAGCATTCATAAATTATTTCAATCCAAAAAAAAATAATTTACCAGAAATCGATAAAAAAAAGTTTGATATAAACCCAATTAGAATTCTAGATTCTAAAGAAAAGATAACCAAAGAACTAATTTCAGATTCTCCAAAACCTATTGACTTCCTTGATGAAGAATCAGGAGCACATTGGGAAGGTCTATTAAAGATAGTAAAACAGTCAATAATCGAATTTGAAAACGTAACATTAGAAGTTGATTTTAACCTAGTTAGAGGTCTTGATTATTATTCAAAAACAGTTTTTGAGATTGAACCGTATGATAAAAGCGAAAAGTCTCAGTCAAGTATATTATCTGGAGGAAGATATGATAATTTAGTCTCATATATTGGAGGTCCAGATACTCCTGCTGCAGGTTTTGGGAGTGGAATTGAAAGAATATTACTATCAATTGATGAAAATTTATTTGAAAAGGATAATTTAACAGACCTGACTATAATTTCATTAACAAATGAAGCCTGGATTGAGTCAAACCTAATATGCAACAAACTTAGAAGTAGAAATATTATTGTGGTAAATTCTTCTAGAGATAAAAGTTTGAAGTCTCAAATGAGATATGCCAATCAAATAAAATCAAAATTTTTAATGGTTATTGGAGATAATGAAATTTCAAATAATGAAATTGAATTAAAAGAATTATCAACTGGTAAAAATATAAAATCTAAACTCGATATAGAAGAAATATATTCAAAACTAAAATCTAATGGATAAATCAGCCCTGGATAAATTAAAAAATATTGAAAGCAGATTCTTTGAAATTGAAAAATTGATGTCTGAACCAGAAAATGCATCAGATGTTCAAAAAATTACTAAACTTGCTAAAGAGCATAGCGAATTAAAGAAAATTGTAAATCTTTATCAAAATATAAATAATAAATCTTCTCAATTAAATGATTTAGAAATTATAATTAAAGAAGAAAATGATAGTGAATTGATTGATTTAGCAAAAGAAGATATAGCTAGCCTTGAAAAGGAAATTCAGAATTTAAACAATGATTTACAAGAACAATTAATTCCTAAAGATGTTAGAGATAAGGCTGATGCTATAGTCGAAGTAAGAGCTGGTACTGGTGGAGATGAAGCGAGTATCTTTGCTGGTGAAATATTTAGAATGTATCAACGATTTACTGAGTTGCAAAATTGGTCTTTCAAGTTAGTAGATATTAATGACAATGGATTAGGTGGAATTAAAGAGGTAACCTTTGAAATAAATGGGTCTGGGGTTTTCAGAAAAATGAAACACGAAGCAGGCACTCATAGAGTTCAGAGAGTACCTTCAACTGAATCACAAGGAAGAATACATACCTCGGCAGTTACAGTAGCAGTTTTACCAAGACTAGAAGATATAAATATATCTATAAATCAAGAGGACATAAGGACAGATATATTTCATTCTGGAGGAGCTGGCGGTCAGAATGTTAATAAGGTTGCTACAGCAGTAAGAATTACACACAATCCATCAGGATTAGTTGTAACATGCCAAAGGGAGAGGTCTCAGTCTCAAAATAGATTAATTGCAATGGATTTATTAAAAGTCAGGCTCTGGGATCTTGAATATCAAAAACAGCAATCGGAACATAGTAAGAACAGGAAGGACCAAGTTGGAAGCGGTGATAGATCAGAAAAAATTAGAACATATAACTTTCCTCAAGGAAGGATTACAGACCACAGAATAAATGAGTCTGTATATAATTTAGATGAATTTTTGAATGGCTCAATTGATACATTAATTGATAAGTTAATTCGAAATGAACAAATAAAAAAATTATCAGAAAATGAAGTTAATTGAATCTTATTTCTATCTATTTAATGAGATAAAGTTAATCACAAATAATAAAATCGAATCTGAAGCAGAAACAGAATTAATATTTGCGAGTCTAAAATTTAAGAAATATTTTGGTAAATCCCTCGATAAAATAGATATTTTTGGAAAGAATTCAGATTTAGAACTTAATAATGAAATTATTTCACATTTCAATGAAATTTTAAAAATAAGAGCTAATGGAATCCCTATTCAATATATTCTAGATGAAGCTTGGTTTTATGGGCACAGATTTCATGTTTATGAAAATAATAATATAAAGTCTTTAATACCACGCAATGAAACAGAAATTATTGTTGAAAGCTTGTTAGAAGAAATAAAAAACAACGAGTCAAAAAAAATTACAGCAATAGATATTGGAGCCGGTTCTTGCTGCATACCAATTTCAGTAGCCTTAAATACAAATAAAGATATTTATTTTGATGCCATTGAACCCTACTCTTTTGATATCGCTAATAAAAATGTATATAAATATGAATTAAGTGATCATATTGGATTACATAAAATTGGAATAGATGAAGTTTTTGATATTTTTAAAAAAAAATATGACTATGTAACTGCAAATTTACCGTATATATCTGAGAAAAATAACATAGCTGAACTAAAATTTGAACCAAAAAAAGCTCTTTATGCAAATGATAATGGATTAGGTTATATAAAAAAGCTAATTAAGATTCTTCCTGAAATTATTGTTAAAAATGGCTATGCATTCATTGAGATAGACCCCAGTCAAACATGTTACTTTAAATCACTAAATTACTTTACAGTTGAAATAAAGAAAGATTTGAATAACCTAGACAGAATGGCTTTACTTAAACTTAAGTAGTTACCTATCTCTTGGTGAATTGTTGAGCTTTTCTTGCTCTTTTAAGGCCATACTTCTTGCTTTCTTTAACCCTTGAGTCTCTTGTAAGAAGTCCTTTAACTTTTAGTCTCTTTCTAAAAGTTGGATCCATTTTAATTAATGCTCTTGATATGCCAAGTGATAAAGCGTCAGCTTGGCCAGATATTCCTCCACCATGAGTTTTTGCAACAATTGAAACGCTATCACTTACTTCTAGTATCTCAAGTGGTCTTGTAGCTGATTTTTGCCAAATTTCAACAGGAATTGCTTCTTGAAGGGGCTTTCCATTTACTGTCACGCCACCAGGTTTATTTCCACTATATAACCTAACTCTTGCAATAGCAGATTTTCTTTTTCCTGTTCCATAAAAATATTTTTGAGATGACAATCTAAGCTCCTATTTCTTTTTAATATTATTTTCAAAAGGGTGTTTTTCGTCGGTGAACACTTTTAATCTTTTAACCATAACGTCCCTTAGTTTATTTTTTGGCAACATCCCTTTGACAGCACTTATAATTACTTCTGAAGAATTTTTTTCCATCATTTCTTCAAATTTGATCATTTTTTCACCACCTGGATAACCGGAGTGCTTAAAATATTCTTTTTGGATGCTTTTATTTCCAGTCAGTTTAACTCCCTTGGAATTTATAACAACAACATAATCACCTGTAGCTAAATTTGGAGCATACCCAACCTTATCCTTGCCCATAAGTTTCATAGCTATATCAGTAGCAACTCGACCTAATATTTGATCTTTGGCATCTACAAGGTGCCAGTCATGGGTAAGATCTTTTGAGCTTATTGAGATTTTATTAATATCTTTATTTATCATAATTAATTTAATATATTTTTATATTTTATATCCGATAAGTATAAACCTTTTGAAGAAACTAGCAGATTAAACTTTCCTTTAGAAGGAAATTTAAAAGCTTTATTTATACTATCAAGATCTATTCTATTTTTCATCAATAATATAAGTGATCCTATAATTCTTCTAACTTGCTGATATAGAAAAGATTTAGCAGTAATTTTTATAATCAATTCTCTAGCAGATAAGTTATATTCGATTGAATTAATTTCTCTTACAGTATTAGCATTTCTAGGAAGTAATCTACCTGTAAATGATAAAAAATTGTGTTCACCTATAAAAATTTTCTTGGCATTTTCTAATACTCCAAAATCAAGATTTTCATCTAAATGTTCATAATATTTATTTTCAATTGGAGATATTCTCTTACCTAATATAATTTTATAGGTATATTCCCTTTCAAGGGCATCTCTTCTCACATCAAAATCTTTATTAATCTCATTACATTTAAATGCTCGAATATCTTCAGGTAAATAATGATTAAGAGTTTGAACCCAGTCATTAGTATTAATCTTTAAATTTGTTTCAAATTTTACAACTTGATTCGAAGCATGGACTCCAGAATCTGTCCTGCTGGCAAATTCAGAGAAAACTTGTTTTTTATGTATTTTTGTTAACGATTCATCTAGAGAACCTTGAACAGTTCTAGACTTAGGTTGTTTTTGGGATCCTTGAAACATTGTCCCATCATATTCAATTGCTGCAACTATACTATTCATCTGCACTTTCATCATTTTGAGATACAACTAAATTATCATCTAAAATTGATAATTCAACCATATGAGATGAATCACCTTTTCTTATTCCTAATTTAGTAATTCTTGTAAAACCACTGTCTCTTTGTTCAAATTTTTTTCCAATAACATTAAAGAGTTCGTTTGTTACTTCAATATTATTAACAAAGGAGTATGCTTTTTTTCTATCATTGGGAGAACCTTTTCTACTTAAAGTAATAAGTTTCTCAATTTTTGGCTGGACTGCCTTTGCTTTAGCCATGGTTGTTCGAATTTTACCACGCTTAATACATTCATTAACTAGTATCCTGTAAAGTGCTTTTCTACTCCCAGTCTTTCTGCCTAATTTATATCCAGCAACGCGATGTCTCATTTTTGGGCATTTCCTTCTTCTTCAACTTGTTTAATGTAAGGTTGTAATTTTTCTTCAAGTTCATCTAATGATTTTTGTCCAAAATTTTTCAACTTGAGCATTTCAGGCCCAATTGGGAATTCAATTATATCGCCAACTCTATTTAAGCCACTTCTTTTTAAGCAATTGAAAGTTCTGCTTGATAAATCAAGGCTTTCAACAAGAGTGTTGTAAACTTCTGCTGAAACTCCTTTAGAGTCATTGCTTTCAACAACATTAGTAACTTCTTCAAGATTTACAAACTGAAAGAATTTTTTCATTAGCAAGTCAGCACCATTTTTAACTGCATCAGAAGGTAAAATTGACCCATCAGTCCATATTTCAAGTGTTAATTTTTCTATATTTGTTTCATTTCCTATTCTTAAATCTTCAACAAAATAATTTACTTTTTTAACTGGACTAAATATAGAATCTACTGGCAAGAAACCAATTCCAAGGCTTTCTTGAGCAAACCTATCTGCAGGTACATACCCGACTCCATGTTCAACATTGAATTCAACAGATAATTTTGATGATTTATTATTCAATGTTGCTAAATAAAGTTCAGGATTAACTATTTCAAAATCTGCACTTGTCATAATATCCCCAGCTGTAATCTCACCTTCACCTTTTACATCTAATCGCATCCTGCCTGATCTTTCTGACATAGCTCTCAATCTAATATTCTTTAAATTAAGTATTAATTCTATAACACCTTCCTTCATGCCATCTATTGAGGAGTATTCATGTTGAACACCATCAATTCTTACCCAAGTAATGGCTGCACCAGATAATGAGTTCAGCAATGTTCTTCTCATAGAATTGCCAATAGTATCTCCCATTCCTTTAGGAAGTGGGCTAGCTATAATTTCAGCAAATTTTTCATTTTCTTCATTAATAATAAATGATAATTCAGGTAGCTTTTTTTCACTCATCTGTTCTTCAAATTCAGATGTTGTGGTTACACCAAATTGCTTTTCTATTTCTTCAGGCATCATTCCCATTTTATCTCCTTGAGTAATATTCAATTATTAATCTTGTTTGAATTCCAATTTCCATATCATCAGTTTCCGGTTTTGAAATAATATCTCCTGACCCATTATTCTTATCAGACTTTAACCAATCAGGAATATTCCTATCTTTCATTTCTTCATCTAAGCTCATAGTTTTAAACATTTCAGATTTTTTAAATTTTTCAGATATCTCAACTTTGTCTCCATTCCTAACAAGGAAACTCGGGACATCTACCTTTTTACCATTTACAAGGAAGTGACCATGGCTTACCAATTGCCTTGACTGTGCTCTAGATCTACCAAAACCAAGCCTAAAAACTACATTATCAAGTCGACTTTCAAGTAAAGAAAGTAGATTTTCACCAGCAATACCTTCCATTTTTGAGGCTTTATTTACATACCCACGAAATTGTTTTTCCATAACTCCATAAATTATTCTAGCTTTTTGTTTTTCTTTAAGTTGTATTCCATAATCAGACAACCTTCTAGATGGAACATAAGTATTTTTCCTTAATCTATTTCTCTCTACAGAACACTTTCCGGATGGCTTAGAACAAAGTTTTTCTCCCATCCTTACACATTCTTTGCAGCTTATATGAGTTTTAAGTTTCAATTAATATTCTCCTCTATACTCTTCGTCTTTTTGGTGGCCTACAACCGTTGTGCGGTATAGGAGTTACATCTTTAATACTTAATACATTCAATCCAGAGGATTGCAGTGCTCTTATCGCTGCTTCTCTACCTGCTCCAGGCCCCTTAACTATTACATCTAATTTATTAAGTCCAATTTCTTCAGCTTTTTTTGCTAAACTTTCAGCAATCCTTTGCGCAGCAAAAGAAGTTGATTTTCTTGAACCTTTAAATCCTACTGAGCCAGCCCCACTTGAATAAAGAACATTTCCCGTTTCATCAGTTAGGGTGATAATTGTATTGTTAAAAGTCGCAGAAATGTATGCTTTACCCTTTTGGATAAACCTTTTCTCTTTTTTTCTTTGTCGTGTTTTTCTAGCCATATTAGTGTTTAGTTAGTTGTTTCTTTCCAGCAATTGCGATTTTCTTGCCTCTTTTAGTTCGTGCATTTGTCTTTGTTCTTTGACCTCTTACTGGGAGGCCTCTTCTATGCCTGTCTCCTCGGTAGGTTTTTATATCTCCTAATCTTTTAATGTCATCTCTTACAGATCTCCTTAAGTCACCTTCAATGGGATCTTCATGAGAATCAACAAGCGACCTTATTAAATTCAATTTTTCTTCACCTAAGTCTTTTACCTTAGGGTTACCAGAAACTCCAGCTTTAGAAACTATTTTTTGTGCATTAGTTCTACCAATGCCATAAATACTAGTAAGGGCAATTTCTATTCTTTTGTTGTCAGGTATATTTACACCTTTTACTACAGCCATAAGTTATCCTTGCTTCTGTTTACATTTAGGATTTGAGCAAATTACCATTACTGCTCTCCTCCTTCTAATTATTCTGCAATTATCGCATCTTTTTTTTACTGAAGATCTTACTTTCATATTATTTAAACCTATATGTTATTCTGCCTCTAGTTAGGTCATAGGGAGATAATTCTACTAAAACTCTGTCTCCTGGTATAACTCTGATAAAATTCATCCTAATTTTACCCGAAACATGAGCTAAAACCTCATGACCATTCGCTAATTCAATTTTAAAATTTGCATTAGGTAAAGCTTCCTTTACTGTCCCTTCTACTTCAATTGAGTCTTTC
>MDTB01108808.1_pt1 | contig 15083 bp, 1 predicted proteins | sample 811161 | NCBI WGS metagenome assembly MDTB01 (sample SAMN05326650, study PRJNA326480) | marine metagenome | isolation source: seawater | place: Mediterranean Sea | collected 2009
TGTTTTTGTCCACGACGTTTATATGATGGTACTTTTCCATCCCTATTCGTTTGCCTTGCCCATGATGACATTGTGCTATGTTTCCCTTTTTGTTTTTTTGGATTATGTTTACTCTTTGTTGTCGTCCGTCTCTCTCTTGTCAATACCTTTCATATATGTTTTGTTTTTGTAAAGTGAATGTGAAATTTTTGAAAAAACAAGAAGAAGAAGCAAAATGGAGTTTTCATAATTGTTTTTATACAATAAGTTTGAATATTTAATACATAATAACATGACCACAACAAACGAATATAGAATAATTAAAATGGCAATTTATATTATTTTATATTTGATATATATGGAGGAATAGTATAATAATATAAATTAATATAAACATAGCATCAATATAAAATATAGTATAAAAATAACATTTTTTTCAGGCGGTGAAAACCTAAAAAAGAAACTAAAAACATAAACACCGCTACATACAGGCTACAGGGGGAAATAATTGACCATGACACAATCAGCATGCAGCATACAGCATACAGCATATTAATACATCATACAGCATACAGCATTTATTCTTCCAGCTTCCAGCTATATTCATACTGATATTCCTACAAATTTACACAGCACGCGAATACCAGGGAACAACTATTAATATAACATCGATTAAAAATACATATTTAAATCATTAAAATTAATACATGTAAATACCATTAACATCCAATATTAACAAGTCGATACTATTACAAGGCAAGCAAAAAAGCCCGTTGCCGTTGGATAATGATATGTCATGCTATTTCACATAGGATTTAAATATATTTTTTATCAATAGCAATAAGAAAAGAAAGGAAACATCATTTATTAGTAGTGTTTTTTACAACTGTATAATTAATACTATGAAATATCATCAAAAACACAATGATATTTACATAGTAGGAATATTATTGTTATTTTTTTTTATTTATAATCATCATCATCACACACTTATTACATTATATATAATTGTTATTATTATCATTATTACATGTAAAATAAAGAACAATATATATATATATACAAATACATATATTTACAACAAGACGAAAAGAGTGTTTATTTGACAATTTTGCGTGCGTGTCAAAGCAATATATACTGTTTGGCTCCCAGGATATATTGTATCCCCGATAGCTTAGTTTTTCTTTCGATATAGAATATATCTTTGATATATATTATCAGAAATAACTAACCATGTCGAAAAAGTCAGAGGAAAAAGTGTCGCCGACGGAAGAGTTAATTGCACGGATACAACAACGTGTAGCACCATGTTTTCCACATGTGAAAAAAGATAAGATCAAAAAAGCATTTAAACTTGTACCGAATATGATAGCACAGAAAGAGTTCGTAGAAAATGTAGATGCGAAAACATTATTTTTTGTTGGTGATACGTTAACTGCTACTCTTAAAATACCAGGTGAACTGCCAGAAAATCAAAAAATAGTTTATTTTTTAAAGTTTGGTGAGGAAGCACTATCGATGGAAAATTATACATCGATTATGTTGTCCGGTGAATGTGTTGATGATATTGTCAAGCACTTGCAGCGTGTACTTGGCCAAGTCTTTGTGCCATTGATATCCAATCAAGCGAATCAAGACAAGTGGGGTGAAGTTGCTTCAAATGACGTTAGTCATAATGTTCATACCTTTTTAGCAAACGTATCAATAACACTTGGTCAAATGGGTGGTACTACAGCATTGCCTATGCCACCAACTGGTAACTCAAAAAGTACACAACAACAACAAAATTCAACACAGAGCAATGCCATGTTTAAAGATCGTGTGCATTTGTTTGAAAGTGCAGTTATTACATGGACGAAGCAAATTAAAAAAATCTTAAATCGTGATCCAGAAGATTCGTTAAAATCAGGACAAAACCCGACACCTGACAAAGAACTTGCATTTTGGACCTTTCAATCTGTTAATTTAAATAGTATTTATGATCAATTACAAAGTGAACAAAACCGTATGGTATTGCGTTTTCTAGACATGTCAAAATCAACGTATTGCACGCCTTTTGCAAATTTAATCAAAGAAGTGGTCAGTGCAAGGCATGAAGCAAATGACAATATCAAATTTTTAAATACATTAGCTGAATGGTTCAATCTTTTAAATCAATCGCAAGATTTTGAAAAATTAACATCGTTATTTAAACCAATCATGCATGTTGTATTGTTAATTTGGAAAAATGCAAAGTATTACAATACCCCTGCACGCCTTGCCGTGTTAATACGCCAAATGGGGAACTCGTTGATAAATGCAGCATGCAAATTTGTTAGTGGTGAATTAATCTTCACGTTAATTGAAAATGAAGAGATCGGAACAGCAATTGAAAAAGTGAAAACGACGTTGAAAATTTGTACTAGTTTTAAAAGTACATATTTTGCATATAAGGAAACAGCAAATGCGGAATGCCCATCCAATCCATGGAGAGTTCAAAATAGCAGTTTATTCATGCGCTTAGATCATTTTTTAGATCGATGCCATGATGTTTTAGATTTGGTGCAAACAATTGAACAATTTTATCGATTAGGTAAAATTGAAGTTGGAGGCACGAAAGGGAAAACGATATCTGAAGGTATACATCAAATATTTATTGAATTTGAAGAAGTTGTAGCACAATTCCAACAGATGGATTACGATTTAATGGATGTCGATGCAGAATCATTTGATCATGATTTTGGGCATTTCAAAGACAAAATCGAAGAATTAGAAAAACGCATTGGATCATTGTTAACGGAAGGATTTGAAGATTCAACCGATTTAGTAAGCCGTTATAAATTATTAGATAGTTTCTACGGTTTATTGGAACGTCCAACAATTGAAAACGAATTGGAAAAGAAATATATTAAAATTGTTCATCAAGTTGCTGCTGATTTACGCGCTTCGCAAGAATTGTTTTTATTGTATAGAGATGATCCACCAATTCCAACTAATTTACCACCGTTCAGTGGCGCCATAACATGGTGCCGTGGAATCAAAGATCGAGTTACCATGCCAGTGAATAAAATGCAATCGTTACATCGCAATATTATGGAACGGGAAGAAACAAAAGAAACTGTGAAAATATATGAAAACTTAGTCGAATCCTTAGATGAATATATTTTACAAAAAATTGGTGAATGGAGCCGTGATGTAGAAACATCCTCACAAGGTAAATTAAAATTACCATTGCTACGACGTGGTAGAGATACTGGTTTACTAGTCGTTAATTTCGATAAGGAACTAATCAGGCTTTTACGTGAAGTGAAATATTTCGTCTTATTAAAGTTACCAATTCCAGAAAGTGCAGCTAAAATTTATGAGAGTGATGAAATTTTCAGAGCACAACGTGGAAAATTAGAAATGGTTACCGGTACATACAACACGATGATGACGGAACTATTGCCAGTTGAAAAACCACTTGTACAAGGTTATATTGATAAGATCGATAATACAGTTGTTAAAGGTATTAAAGATATGAATTGGAAGTCTCCTACAATCAATACCTTCATCGATGAGGCTTGGAAAGATGTACAAAGTTGTCATAAAATTTTAACGACATTGAAAGGAAACTTGTTAAAGGTAGAAGACATACTTGCTAGCTGGAAAGTTCCATTGTTGGAACGTGCACCTACACCAAGTACCGTTGCCGATTTCGCACGTAACAATAAGACATTGCAAGGCACCATGTTCCAAACCATCAAAGAAGGTGGGTCTCAAATTCATAAGCTGTTAAAAAATACTCGTACCGTTTTACGCGTTAGCGCTAGTAATCAAGATTGGAAATATTACGTGGAATTTGTGAATGATGTTGTTGTAGATGGTTTAGCACAAGTTGTTGTGACATGTTTGGACTTTTTAATAGAACAGTTTGATCCAGAAATTTGCGAACGTAATGAAACGGAACCAATGCTTGAGTTAGAATTAGTCTTAAAGAAAGACCGTATAGTATTTACGCCTGAACTTGGCGAGACAAAGAAAAAACAAGGTTTAGTGGACATTGTAAATGGTTGGGTGGATTCATTCATGCAATCTGGTATGATATTTAAACGTTTAGATATGACGGGTGGTACATATGTGAAAGAATTGTTCAACCATATGGACATCAGTTTCCGTATTCAACGTGCACATGAGTTGCTACAAGCAAGTGAAGATAAGTGCAATGAATTCAAAGCAGAATATGATGCATATTCCTACTTGTTTAATCAAAATTTAGAAGAAGCATTTCAAAAAATTAAAGAAGAATGCAGCACAGAAGTTTCACCTGGTTTTATTGATTATGATTTAGTGCGTTTCGAAGCGGAAATTGAGAAATACAATAAATTGAACAATGAAATCATCGATAAGAAGAATTTTGAAAATTTAGGATGGTTGCGCGTTAAAACAAAACAAATCAAAAATGATTTAGGTGGTTGGGCGGCACGATGGGGGTATAAATTTACTAAACATTTGCAAGACGATGTGTTCTATAAATTGCAAAATTTAAATGATTTCATACGTATTGCAGGTGGTGGATTAAACACTGTAGTAGATGGTGGCGATAAAGATGTTTTAATGGATGTCATGGGTCATATCAGGGATGTGCGAAAACGCATGGAACCTATGAAAACAATGATGGAACCATTACGTACTACATGTGCATTGTTGAAGAAATACAATGTTGTATTTGATGATGTGCAAGTTGGAGAACGTGTTGTTGATGAGGAAGGCAATGAAAAGATAGAAAAACCTGTTGATTTAGTAGGTTATTTAGAACAAGCACCATCCGATTGGAATAAATTAGTCAACCAGACATTCAATAAGAAAGAAGAAATCACTCCGTTCCAAACTGCTGAAGTTGCAAATATTAAACATCAAATGGAAGAATTTTTCCTTACCGTACGTAGTTTCAGGACGGAGTTTCGTAAAAATGCCCCATTTAAACTTAAAATTTCATGCGAGGAAGCATATAAAAATCTGGATGGCTATTTCGGTCGCGTAACTGAAGTAAATTCCAAAGTAGATAACTTACAAGAATTGGAAGAGCTTTTTGAACTTCAAATTGTACACTATCCAGAAATTAGGGATACGATGCGTGATTTAAATATTTTGAAAAAAGTTTGGGATTTAAAAGCTGTTGTTGAATCTAATTATAATGAATGGAAACAGATTGGATGGCATGAAGTTGATACGGATAAATTACTAGGAGAAAATAAGAAACTCGGCACGCAAATTAAAAATTTTGGTAACGATTACCCAATTTCTAAACAATGGGATTCATATCGTGATGTAGAAACGGATGTTAAAAATATGAATATTTTATTGCCGATTATTGCTGAGCTCCATGCACCTGCAATGCGCCCAAGGCATTGGCAAAATGTTGCAAAAATATGCGGTGTTCCTAAAATTGATGTAGGAAGCAGTACGTTTACATTATCCGATATTTCTAGTTTAGAAATTGAAAATTACGAAGATGCGGTATTAGACGTAGTGGAAACAGCGATGAAAGAATTAAAAATTGATCGTAAATTGAAGCTGATTGAAAGTGTATGGGACGAGTTAGAACTAGGATTTAAACAACACAAGGAAAGTGATATAAGCCTTATCTATGTAACAGAAGAAGTCATCGAAGAATTAGAAGCCCATCAAATGGAATTGCAAACCATGATTGGGATGGGTAAATATGTAGCATTTTTCCGCGATGAAGTTACAGGATGGCAAAAAACACTTGGTAACGTCGATGTTTGCATGAAGAAATGGACGTCTGTCATCAAGCAATGGGCTGGTTTAGAATCTATTTTCTTGGGTAGTGCTGATATTCGTGCACAGCTACCAGATGATACAAAACGTTTTGAAGGTATTGATCAAGAATTTAAAGATTTACAAAAATCCGCAGAAGCAGAAACAAATGTTGCCAAAGCATGTAATGTTGATGGTCGAATAGAAAGTTTAGGCAATATGTTATCCGAATTAGAACTTTGCCAAAAAGCATTAAATGAATATTTAGATATGAAGAAAAAAATATATCCACGATTTTACTTCATTTCAAATGCTGCATTATTAGATATTTTATCGAATGGTAACAATCCACCAAGAATCCAAAAACATTTTGGTGATTGTTATCAATCTATTAAAAAATTAGTGTGGGATACAGATGAAGTGGAAGAGGAAGACGAAGAAGGAAATTTAGTAAAAAAACAAGTTGAAGTGACCAACCGATCTATTAAATACATTGCAAAAGATGGAGAAATATTAGAGTTTGTAAATAAATTCAAAATCAAAGGACCAGTGGAATCATGGCTAAACGACTTGACCGCACATCTTCAAAGTGAAATGAGTAATGTTTTAGAAATTGCAGTACAAACAGGTGCTCATTGGGATAGCCCAGATGATAAAAAACGCCATGAATGGATTTTTGACCATTGCGCACAAATGGCAGTAACAACAACACTTTTGTATTGGACGGAAGAGACTGAAACTGCATTGGAAGAATATGAAGGCGGTTCAGAAGATGCCGTGAAAAAATACAAACAAGTACTGGAAGACCGATTAAAGGAATTAATTAAATTAGTACAAGGAAAATTAGGCAAATCAGAGCGTAAAAAAATTATTACGGTCATTACCATGGATGTGCATAGTAAAGACGTTGTTCACCGTTTAGTGAAGGAGAAAACGGAAGGTCCATATTCCTTTGCATGGCAGCAACAGCTTCGACAATATTGGGTTGCAGATACAAAAGATATAAACATACGAATCGTTGATTACCGTGCTATATTTGGTTTTGAACCAATTGGTAATTGTGGTCGTTTAGTTATTACGCCATTAACTGATAGATGTTATATCACATTGGCAACTGCTTTGCGATTGATGCTTGGTGGTGCCCCAGCCGGTCCAGCTGGTACTGGCAAAACGGAAACGGTAAAAGATATGTCTAGGTGCATGGCGTTACCTATTTATGTCTTTAATTGTTCTCCACAAATGAATTATCAATCTCTTGCAAATATTTTTAAAGGACTTTCACAAACAGGTGCATGGGGTTGTTTCGATGAATTTAATCGAATCTCCATTTCTGTACTTTCCGTTGTGGCCACACAGGTTGGCATGATTATAGATGCCATTCAACGATATGCAGTACCGGCAAACCGGGAGAAGAAATACCAACATTTACCAGCAGGTACACCACCATACACAGTTGGTAAATTTGATCTGCTCGGTGACCCAATTACGTTGATTCCATCGGTTGGTATATTTATTACGATGAATCCCGGTTACGCAGGCCGAACAGAGCTTCCTGAAAATATCAAAGCCCTATTCCGTACATGCGCTATGATTCGTCCTGATTTAGCAATTATTTGTGAAAATATGCTTATGTCTGAAGGTTTCCTTGGAGCACGTGATTTGGCTATTAAATTTACTACATTGTACGGCCTAAGTGGAGGCAATATCTCCGGTGAAGGAGGTTTACTATCGAAACAACCGCATTATGATTGGGGTCTTCGTGCTATTGCTAGTGTATTGCGTGTTGCCGGGGTGATGAAGCGTGGTTCGCCAGAACAGCCAGAGGAAATGGTTCTAATGCGCGCATTGCGTGATTTCAACACACCAAAGATTCCAAACTGGGATATTCCTATCTTTTTGCGTTTAATTCAAGATCTTTTCCCATTATATGCCGACAATACACCTACACAGGTAGATGAAGATTTGAAAAAAGTATTGATCAAAGTCTCCACACAGAAAAATTTAATGCCGCAAGAAGATTTTATCATGAAATGTGGTAACTTGCAAGATTTGTTAGATGTTCGACATTCCGTCATGCTCATGGGACCAGGTGGTTGTGGTAAAACAACTATTTGGAGAAATTTACGAGATGCTCATAATGTTGGGCATGAGAAAAATCGCATTGCGATTTCTGAAATTATTAACCCAAAAGCTCTTACGGTAGATGAAATATTTGGTTACATGACCTTAGCAAAAGATTGGAAAGATGGTGTTCTTTCCATTATGATGCGTGGTATGAGTAAAAACGATAGAGATTTAGGTTATAAAGAATCCCAAACAATGAAGTGGATTATTTTTGATGGTGATGTAGATACATATTGGATCGAATCGATGAATACAGTGATGGATGCAAATAAAGTTTTGACATTGGTTAGTAATGAGCGTATTGACCTTACTGCACAAATGCGCGTTATTTGTGAATTAGATTCCTTAAAAAATGCTAGTCCAGCAACAGTATCAAGAAATGGTTTATTATACATCAATGAAAGTGATATTGGATGGCGCCCTGGTGTGGATGTATGGCTTAAATCGCGCGAGGATAAAAATGAATTGAACTTCTTGCCTGCATTGTTTGATAAATATATTGATGCAACACAATTTATGTCAAGATCGAATGGTCTTATCGAAATTTCCCCTGTGCGTTGTTTGACAAAAGCAAATGCTGTTACTGCCATTGTTGCACGTTTACTTGAACAAATGACGGCAGAACAAAAAACACAAGAGAACTTAGAGCAAGTCTTTTTATTTGCCACCATTTGGGGCTTTGGCGGTCCTTTATGTGATGACAGAACGAATGACAACCGTACTCAATTCGATGAAATTTTCCAACAAACGTGGAAAGAGGCTTTAAATGTACAATATCCTAAGGATAGCAGTGTATTTGATTACTTTTATGACCCAAAAGAGGAAGAATGGATAGCTTGGGATACTTTAGTCAAGCCATACGAATACCAACCGATTGGTTGGGGTCCTGGCCAAACTGACTTTTCATTTATTTACATCACATATGCCGATACAGTAAAGAATGAAAGAATCCTTGAACTGTGCGTCGAATTTCAACAGCCAATTTGTTTAGTTGGTTTAGCAGGTACTGGTAAAACAGCAGCGGTGCAAAAATATTTATCCGAACGAGATCCTGAATTTTATTCAGACTCTGTTATTGATGTAAATTTTTATACAGAACATCGAGATATCCAATATGCAGTTGAAAGCGTTATTGATAAACGCTCTGGGCGAATTTTTGGGCCTGCACCAGGTAAGAAAATGATCTACTACTTGGATGATTTAAATTTACCAGAAATTGAAGAATTCGGAACTCAAAATGCTCTTTCCATGCTTCGTATGATTATGGATTTAAAAACATTTTATGATAGGGAAGATTTAAGTTTCCGCAAAGAAATTGTAGATGCTGTTTACGTTTCCGCAATGAATCCAACTGCTGGTTCGTTCCATGTTGCAGATCGTGTACAACGCCACTTTGCCGTACTTGCGTGCGACATTCCATCTGAAGCAGAATCTAAAAGTGTATATTTACAAATAATGACTGGGCATTTAGAGAATTCTGGTTTTGCTCCAAATGTGGCATCGCATGCGGAAAAAATTATCGATGCTACAATCGGATTACATAAATTAGTATTAGATAAGTTCTTGCCAGGTGCCATTAAATTTATGTACATTTGGAATTTGCGAGAATTGTCAAACATAGTTCGAGGATTGTGCCGTTCAGAGGCAACAGCAGTTGTGGATATGACAACCATGGTTCGATTATGGGGACATGAATGCGATCGAGTATTTTCCGATCGTTTAATCAATGCAGAAGAAGGAGAAAAGTTTAGAAAACTACAAGTTGATATTGCTACCAAGACGTTTGGGGAAGTATGCAATGTGGAAGAAGCACTTGCTCCTGAAAATTGTATTTTTACCACGTTCTATGGGTCAAAAGATAATTTTTACAATTTGATTCCTGAATTTGATGGTTTGCAAACGACATTAGTAGGCAAATTGGAAGAATACAACGAAAACAATACTATCATGGAGCTTGTTCTTTTCAAGGAAGCAATCGAACATGTATGTCGTATTTGCCGTGTAATTGAATACCCAGGAGGAAATGCGATGTTAATTGGTGTTGGTGGAAGTGGTAAGCAAAGTCTTTCCAGATTGGCTGGATTTATTATGGGCTGTACGATTGAACAACTTAAAGTCAGTTCAAAATACAGTGAGGACGATCTGAAAGAAGATTTAAAACGCATTTACATGGAAGCTGGTGTGAAAGGTCGAATGACGTTGTTCATCATGACGGATTCACAAGTTGTTCGAGATGACTTCCTTGTATATTTAAACAATATGCTTGCAAGTGGTCGTATTCCAGGACTTTTTGAAAAGGATGAAATAGAAAATATTATTTCGAGCTTGCGAAACCCAGCCAAGCAAGAGGGTATTCCAGATACATCAAAGGATATGTTTGATTTTTTCATTAGTCGCATTAAGAAATTTTTACATTTATCGTTGTGTTTTTCCCCAGTTGGAACTTGGTTCCGAGTTCGCGCTAGGAGATTCCCTGGTTTGATTAATTTAACCGTAATTGATCAATTTCATCCATGGCCAAAACAGGCATTGGAATCAGTTGCATTGAAGTTCATTTCCGATTTAGAAATCGAAGAGGAAGTGAAAACATCTATTTCGGTACATATGGGCTTAGTCCATTTATCAGTACGAGACAAAAGTGTTCAATTCCAACAGTCTTTACGGAGATTTAATTATGTTACACCGAAAAGTTTCCTTGAATTAATTGCATTCTATAAACATTTGTTAAAAAACAAAACGGATTCTTTGGGTAAACAAATTTACCGTCTAGATGTCGGTTTAAGTAAACTAAAGAAAACGTCAGAGGATGTAGCTGAACTTCGTGTTGATCTTGACCATACTATGGTGAAAGTGCAAGAAAAGAAGGAATCTACCGATGCCCTTCTTGTCAGTATTGGTGAGCAACGTGCAGAAGCTGAAGTTATTGAGGCTAAAGCAAATGCAGAAGCAGAAATTGCTGGAGAAGCGTCTGCAGCAGCAGCTGTAATTGAAGCAGAAGCAGATGTTGAATTGAAAAAAGCTAAACCAGCTATGGATGCCGCTAATGAGGCTGTTAATTGTCTTGATAAAGCTAGTCTGGGGGAACTTCGTGGTTTCGCCAAACCACCAGGAGGTGTTGAAGTTTGTATGAAAGCGGTATTGATGATGATGGAAAACGAAATGAAAAACCATAGTTGGGAGCGTGCAAAGAAAATGATGAGTAATTTAGGTCAGTTTCTAGAAGATTTAAAAAGTTACAAAGCGGAGGAAATGAGTGATAAATTGATGTCTAAACTAGAAAGTATTGTAGATGACCCAATGATGGTATACGAAACTATGGTGAAGAAGAGTTCTGCAGCTGCCAATCTTTCATCATGGGTATGCAATGTATATGCATATAAACGTATTTACGATAATGTGAAACCATTAATGGATTCCTTAGAGGAAGCACAAGCTAAAAAAGCAGCTGCACAAGAATCTTTAGCAGCTGCACAAGAGCAAGTCGCTGAAATCAAAGCAAAATTAGCTGCCCTTGGAGAGGACTTGAAAATTGCAACGGCGGAGAAAATGGAAGTTGAAGCAGAGGCAGAAAAATGTTTAATTAAATTAGGTTTAGCGGAGCGATTAGTTAGTGGTTTATCATCTGAAGGTGAACGTTGGGGATTTGAAATTGGTGAAATGAAAAAAAGTGGAGATACGTTGGTAGGAGATTCGTTATTGGCAGGTGCCTTTGTTTCTTACATCGGTGCGTTCAATGCTGAATTCCGCAAACAACTTTGGGATTTAACATGGCTAAAAGATATACACGAGCGTGGCATTCCAATTAGTGAAGGAATCGACCCTTTAAATGTCCTTACGGACGATGGTAACAATGCGCAAATGATGAGTGAAGGTCTTCCAGCGGATCGAATGTCGATTGAAAATGGCGCAATGATTATACAAACATCACGTTGGCCACTTCTAATTGATCCTCAACTTCAAGGTATTAAATGGTTGCGAAATAGGGAAAATATGGCAGCTGATCGCAAAGCTGCACAAATGCGCGCTGAAGCAGAAGCTGCCGGGGAAGATCCAAATGTCATTGTTGTGGCAAGTAATTTAATGTTGCTTCAACTTTCAAATGCCAATTGGTTGAAACGTTTAGCAGCTGGTATTGCTAATGGTAATACTGTTATTTTTGAAAATTGTCCAGTAGACCTAGATGCAACTTTAGATCCTGTTCTTCAACGAGCAATTTATAAGAAAGGACGAACTATGTTTTTACAACTTGCTGGGGAAGAATTAGAATATGATAAAAACTTTCAATTATATTTACAAACAAAATTGTCGAATCCACATTATAAACCAGAAATTTTTGCTTGTTGTACATTAATTAACTTCATTGCCACGGAAGCTGGTTTAGAAGATCAATTGTTAGCAAAAGTAGTTAATGTGGAAAAACCAGAATTAGAAGCAGAAAAGCAAGAGTTAATAGCACAATTCAATGAATATAAGATCAAATTATTAAGTTTAGAAGATAATTTATTAGAAAAGCTTTCTAATGCACCTGAGGATATTTTATCGGACATTCCTCTTGTGGAAAGTCTTGAAGCTACGAAGAAAGCTGCTGTAACGATTCAAGCCGCTGTAAAGAAAGGCAAAGAAACAGAAATTGCTATTAATAAGGCTCGTGAAGTTTATAGACCAGTAGCATCAGAAGCATCTATGATGTATTTCATTTGTACAGAAATGTGCAATATAGACCATATGTACCAATATTCACTTGGTGCATTTACATATTTTTTCTTCAAATCAATAACAAATACGGCACCGGAGGAAGACATTGCGAAACGTGTTGCCGCATTAAGAGCATCAATGCGATTTGTAGTCTTTACATGGGTTTGCCGTGGTTTAGCTACGGAACATAAAATTGTGTACATGATACAAATAGCAATCAAATTGATGAAACGCGGGGAATTGGAAGAAGAATTTGATCATGATAGTTTTAATTTCTTGATGCGCGGTCAAAAATCGATTGGTGCGGACAATCCAGTATCATGGTTGCCTCAAGTCAATTGGTTGATGGTTAATTCTCTTCAGAAATTAGAAGGTTTTGAGAAATTTCCTAGTGATCTATCAGAGGCAGCACCACGATTTTTGGAATGGTATAATCATGAAACACCTGAAACTGAAAAATTACCATTGGATTGGTCTAGTTTGGAGAAAAAGCCATTTAAAAAGTTACTTGTTCTACGTGCTTTGCGTCCGGATCGTCTTGTAATTGCACTTACTAAATGGCTACGTGATGCGCTTCCAGATGGTAATTCATACGTAGATGCTGATTCAACAAATTCATCTTTGCGTATCCTTGAATTAGCAGTTGGTGATTCAACGCCAGAGGTACCAATTTTTTTCATCCTTTCCCCAGGTACGGATGTCGTAGCAGATGTAGACAAGCTTGCAGATAGAGGTGGATTTATAAAAGGTACATCGTATTGGAATGTTGGAATGGGACAAGGTCAAGATGTTGTTGCTATGGATCGCTTGCAATTAGGGCATTCACAAGGGCATTGGGTTATTTTGAATAATTGCCATTTAATGCCTGAATGGTGCGTTGAGTTAGAGAAGAAATTAGATGTGTTCAATCTGGAAGGTTCCAATGAGAAATTTAGAGTATTTTTAACGGCGGAGCCATCTAAATACATTCCAATCGGTATATTGAGTCGTTGCATTAAATTGACAAACGAGCCTCCTGCTGGATTGAGAGCGAATTTAAAACGTGCATTTTGTAGTTTCGATGAAGATGATTTTGATGAATTGGATAGCAAACAAAAAGCAATTACATTTGCACTTAGTTTTTATCATGCCATTTTAATTGAACGTAAGAAATTCGGTACAAAAGGTTTCAATATGATGTATCCATTTTCATTGGGTGATTTAAGAGATTCTTCCATCGTATTGAGCAATTATATGGACAATGCAAGTTCCTCGAAAATTCCATGGGAAGATTTGAGGTATTTATTTGGGGAAATTACATATGGTGGACATATTGTAAATGACCTCGATCGATTGTTAAATATTACGTATTTAGCATTTTATTTACAAGATAATGTGTTGGATCAAAAAGAAATGTATCCATTCGTAGAAAACGAGAAAGGCGTTTCTTTTAAAACACCCATGCCAACTACGTGGGAATTGTACAATAAACATATTGATGAGAATTTAACAAACGAATCACCATTAGCATTTGGATTGCATCCAAATGCTGAAATTGATTTCCGTTTAAATAACTCGAATGATGTATTGTTACGATTAACGGAGCTTCAACCACGTGATGCTGGTGGTGCAGAAGGTGCATTATCACCAACTGAAATTGCAGAGCAAGCAATGGGAGATATTAATGATAAGATTAGCGATATGAATTTCGATATGTTTGATTTAAATAGTACATTAGAAGGTGATTTAAGAGGACCATATCAAAATTGCTTTTTACAAGAATGTGATATTATGAACATTTTAACGACGGAAATGAGACGTAGTTTAAAAGAATTGAAAATGGGATTTGATGGTGAATTGACCATGTCAGAAGCGATGGAAGACTTACAATTAGCTTTGTATTTAGATCGTATCCCAGGATCATGGGATAAATTGGCATGGAATTCGATGCGTCCAATGGCAGCATGGATTTTAGATTTAGTAAAACGTCATCAACAATTATCAGAATGGACAAATGTACCGACTGAAATTCCAAAATGCGTTTGGTTATCTGGTTTAATTAACCCACCATCTTTTTTAACTGCAATTAAACAAGTTTCAGCACAAAAATCAAAGCTTCCGTTGGATGCTATTATCATTCAAACGGAAGTAACGAAAAAAATGGAACGTAAAGATTTAGAAGGCGCAGCAAAAGATGGTGGTGCATATTGTAGTGGTTTTTACATGGAAGGTGCACGTTGGGATATAGATGAAGGTTTAATTGTTAAATCCTTACCAAAAGAAATGTTTGTCCCAATGCCTATTATTAATTGTAAAGGTATATTATCATCTGCACAAGAAACAGTTGGTATTTTCATGTGCCCTGTTTATACTACACAATTTAGAGGACCAACATTTGTATTTATGGCACAATTGAAAACGAAAGCATCATCCGCACGATGGATCCTTGCCGGTGTTGCAATGATTTTAGATGTTGGTGAATAGAAGAGTGTTGTGAGAGTTGTTTTTTTTAAATTTATTAAAATAAAAAAATTAGATTTTTAATGACATTCATTCAGAATATTAAA
>MDTB01159205.1_pt1 | contig 15082 bp, 13 predicted proteins | sample 811161 | NCBI WGS metagenome assembly MDTB01 (sample SAMN05326650, study PRJNA326480) | marine metagenome | isolation source: seawater | place: Mediterranean Sea | collected 2009
ACCCAAGGACATCGTTTTGGTATGGGCAGAGATTGGGTCAGCCAGCCCAGCACTATGCTGTCTGTTAGTGATTTTTCCACCTGCTAGGCCGCCGAGCCCGCCGCTCCTGTTGGCGCCCGGATCTTCGTGCGAGGTCACCGCGTTAGAGCGGGCCCGCCCTTGAGCGGGAGGTGCGATAGACTTGCCGTATAAAACGCCTGGTGTTGAATGCAGCTCAGTATGTGCCTCGCGCCTAACCAGCACCCGGCCAGGGTCGTTAGCCCTTGCACCTAAATCCGCACCGATCTTCTGCGTGAAATCTCTAGTGTTGTGGTGCGTTTCAATTCTTTCATGGGCATCCTCTGACCCAGGGGTGAGGTGAACGTTCTCGAATACCCCCGGTCGCGACGAAGACTCGCGATACATCTGCGGCGTTCCATACTGGTGCCCTTCATTAATCTGTTCCCCAGAAAGTTCGGCGGCGCGAGCGTTGACGTTGCCGCCATGACTATGGCCATGAAGATTTATGCGACTGTCTGGGTTCATCTTGCGCACGTCTTTAATCAGCGCTGCAACCTGTTCGCCGCCTTTGTCTCTGTCTGTCTGGTGGATGCCGCCACTCCAACTTCCAGTCACAGCCTGAGCACCTAAATTGCCACTTTGAATTGCACTAATGGTTTTCGACTGCGCGTTGGCAAAGTCGCCGGAGCCATGAGACCAGGTTCCATGCGTAAAAATGTTCCGGTCAGACGACTCCGTGCGAGTTTTGGTGATTTCAACGTGGTGGCCTGGCCCTTCATTAACTGTGCGTTGAATGCTGTCCTTGCCAGCTGACCTAATTGCAGCTAGATAGTTGCTCCTATCAATGTTTTCGTTTTCTGATAGGCCCGCTTTTTTTCTGAGCACCGCCGCCTGCGACGAAGTCAGGTCGTTCGACGCCTCGGATGCGTTGATCTTGTCTACCCGCTTACCGATTTGTCGTTCCACCGCTAGCTGATGCGATGATTCGGGTCTTAACCCTGAATTTCTGATGACGCCAGCTAATGGCCCGCTCGGCTTTTGCGAGCCGGAGCCACCATGCCTTCCTGAAGAGAAAGGCCACATCGCAGCTACTCCGTTCTCACCAGTTAGCCTAGGTGGCTTAGCATTCACCATCGCATTCGCTCGGGGACGCCCGCTCGCCATCGTTGGCATATCAATTGGCGAGACTTCCGCAGCAGTTTTTTGTCTTACTCCCCGCGCAAGCCGGAGCAGCGCTTTATCTTGCGTTGCAGAGTTAAACTTCTTTTTATCCCACCCCAAAAAAGCCTTTAACCGTTTTGTATAGCTTTTTTGGTTTACCTCGACATCCATCGCTGGATGGAGTCGTGTGCCAGAGACAGCATTGCTGCGCTCACGCGTCTCTGATTGAGGTCTTAACCCTGATTTTTTGATGACGCCAGCTAATGGCCCGCTCGGCTTTCGCGGGCCGGAGTCAACATGCCTTCCTGAAGAAAAAGGCCACATAACAGCTACTCCGTTATAAAGATTCTCTTGTCATGTTAGCACAAGTCTGACCCTTGCCAAGCACCACAACAGATCTGTTGAGCCGCACCACTGAAAGAAATGGGTCAACACCATCAGTTAGGAAAATTGTTTGCTTAAAGGCAGACCTTTGCAGTGGGTTTTGAGGAATACCAAATAGTCAGAGAAGTGGCTGAAAGTTAGTGCAAACCTCTTTCACCGCCCCAGCAGCGGGTGGAAAGTGAAAGGTGAAAGACCCTGGATGGGGCAGGTTATATCAATGTTGATCCGCATTTAGTTAACCAGGTATGAGCGGGCTTCGAACGCAATGCCTTCACGGCGAATCAGGCGGAATTCTCTGACTCGCCAGATCAATTAGAATCTTTGCCTGGCCGCTTTGAAAAGAAGAGCTTATGAAGCTGAATTGCTAACCCCATAAATCACCTCACTGTAGGTTTTGCTTTGCTACTGATAAGTTCTCTTACCTTCAATGCAAAGAAAGGAACGAATCAATGGATCTGCAAATCAGGGGCAAAAAAGCAATTATGGCTGGCGGCAGTGCTGGCATGGGTCGAGCTACGGCTGAGAGATTGGCGGAAGCAGGCACCGAGCTAGTAATTACTGCACGCCGCAAAGAACGGCTAGAAAAAGCAGCAGACGAAATGTCGGCCAAATACAACGTGAGCGTGACACCAGTTGTAGCTGACTCCTCCAAGGCCGAAGATCGAGCAAAACTGCTAGAGGTCTGCCCAGATCCAGATATTTTAGCCATTACAATTAAGCCTCCCGCGCCCAACGGCGACTTCCTAAAGGTGACGCCAGAAATGTGGCGTGAATCGATCGACACCGCCCTGATCGGCCCGGTGGAGTTAATGCGGCAATACATTCCGCATATGAAAAGTGTTGGCTGGGGACGCATCGTCAACATTGCGACGTTCTCCGCCAAAAACCCCATGGTTTGGCGGTTGATGTCGGGGCCCGCTCGATCAGCGCTGATAAATTACACGGCGGGCGTTTCTCGGGAAATTGCTAAGCACGGCGTTAACATCAACAATTTATTGCCAGGGATGTTTGCAACGGAAGGCGCTAACGAGATTATGGGTGACTACGCGCATGCTTTCGGGTTAAAGCACGATCCGGAGATTATCGGGGCGCACTTTAGAGCGAACAACCACATTCCTGCGGGCTTCGTTGCAGATGCGGACGATCTGGCACCCATGGCAGCCTTTCTTTGCAGTCCGCTCGCGCGTTTTATTGTTGGCCAAAATATCGTCATCGATGGCGGGCAGCATGCCTCCTTGTTTTAACATGGCGAGTTGAAGTCTTGGGCGCTACTGAGACCGCAAACATTAGCGCCAACGACTGTTGCTGCTGAACATTCTGCGCGGCAGGTTTGTTACTCTGCTCAACCTACGGCGGTGCAAATCAGCAGCCCCAGTCGCAACAGGCCCCAAATCGGCCGTGAAAACCTTCTGCTGCGTTGTTAGCTTTTGCTTCACCGGATTGTTCTCGTTCACACCAACTACTGTTACCGTCTGTCGGATCTAAACGTAACGATCATTTCATCGTGTTCAACAGGAATGTCCATGCCGCCGAAAGCACTGCTCTATTACTACGCCGCTGCCTACGTCTTTGTATTCAGCGCCTACTACTTCATCACCAACGCCTAAGGATTGTGCGCTAATGGGCGCGCGGATATGCGGGTAGGCTTGCTGACGATAATTGGCCTGACGAATTTAAGCGGTATCTCTTGGTATCCGCGGCCATCTATCCAGATAAACCTGCAACAGTTCTATCAATGTGCCGTCAGGATCTTTGCAGACGGCGACCTCTGCCATTCGCTCAGCACACATAGATGGTGGTGCAACAAACTCCACGCCCTGCTGCTGCAGTTGCCGATAATCCGCCTGAAGATCGTCAGATACCAAGCAAATACGTACGATCCCGTAATCTTGATTTTGCAAAGGGGATCGAGAATTTAAAGCAGAGAACTCTGTCAGATCTAGCTTGGGCAAACCTTTACCCAATTGCATGATGCAAGCTCGAGCCTGTGCACCCATAGGCACTGCCAGCGCCCGCGCAGCGGCTTCAGGTATTTCACTTGCCAACTTCGCTTCAAGACCCAAATAGGGAATGCTCGACATAAACAATTCAAAACCGAGCTTCTTATAAAAAGCGATCGAGTTATCTAGATCGCTGACATTGATGTTGATGTGACCCCATCGAAAACGCGTGCTCATCTATTACCCCTAAAACTGACTTGGGAAGGTTATTGATTGGCCTTACAAGCTTGGCCTTGCAAGCTTGTCCCTTAAAGCTACAGGCTCCGCAACGAGCCTGTACTGATTCAAGCCCAACCAGTCGTTCATCTATTGTGAATAATTTGCACAGCTAAATTCGTTAAGGCTTTTGCTATTCGATGCGCTAACCACCAAGCTGCGTTGATTCCCTGGCTTCACTCATCGCTTATAAAGTTAGCTGTTAGAAAAGTCCGGTTCTCTTCGTTCTGTGAAAGCCGCAATGGCCTCCAAATTTGCAGGCCCACCCATCAATCTTGCAAGCTCCCCGTTTTCAATCCTACACGCGGCTCGCAACTGTTCACGTCGTGGTGACATGAGTAATTCTTTGGTGGTTATCAATGATGCTAACGGCTGTGCTGCAAGTGTTTGCGCGTGCTCATAAACCACCTCCATCAGATTGCCCGACTCAACCACATCAAACACTAAGCCTAAGCTTTTGCACGCTTGCGCATCCACCCACTGGGAACTCAGGAGCGTCCAAAAAGCCTTCTGATAACCCATAAGTTGGGGGAACGTAACTGTGCTGGCAGCTTCCGCTGTCAAACCTAATGAGGTGAAAGGGGCGCGTAAACGAGCACTATCTGCCATGAAAGCCATATCCGCTAAGCCACAGATGGTGCAACCAAACCCCACGCCCACACCATTGATACCCAGGATTATCGGCTTAGGAAAATCGATAAATGCATCGAACATGTCCGCGAGACTGTACTGCGGAGAAGCCGCACCCTCCTGTTCGGCCAAGTCCATCCCGGCAGAGAATGCTCGCCCCGCACCTGTGATCACCAAAACTTTCACACCGTCATCTGTGCTTGCATTGATTAGCTCTGTTGTAACAGCGTCGAGCATTGCGCTGTTAAATGCGTTGAGAGCCTCAGGACGAGCAAACGTTAGAGTTCTTACTGCGCCGTCATCTGAAGTGGTTGTGAGCATTTTCTATCCTTATTATTCAGTCTTCGAGGCTTCGATGCGGTCGCTCCTGCGTTTAACTGTAACGAGGATCCACGCACGCAGATAGAGCGCTAATCAGAAAAACTGCAGATGCTGTTTGTTAATAAAAGTATGATTCGTTGATGCTAGCGATCTGAAATCGGTAGAAGACCACCACGTCAGGGGGATTGATGTCATCTCAGACCACTCCATTCGCTGCGCTGCCTTGTCATTCGCTGCGCTACATCGCCACTCGTTAGGCTGCATTACTGCCACCAATCGGTTTACAGTTGCCGAAAGTCTTAGAAGGGGGAGCCACATTGAAAATCACCAAGGTGCAGTCACTGCATTGCGACGCGGGGTGGCGTAACTTCTCTTTTCTTAAAATCTCCACCAGCGAAGGTATTACCGGCTATAGCGAATACAACGAGTCCTATGGCAGCGCTGGCGTCTCCGACGTAATCGAAAAATTATCGCCCTATATCGTCGGATCTCCGGCGCTTAGCCACGAAACACTCTTCGCCACCCTGTACGCTACTACTCGGCAGGCTCCAGGCGGCATCAATGCGCAAGCCCTGGCAGCAATAGAAAATGCGCTGCTAGACATCAAGGGCAAAGCCCTAGGCGTGCCCTGTTATGAGCTGTTCGGTGGCAAGCATAGAGATCAGCTGCCGCTTTATTGGTCGCATTGCGGTTCGTATCGCATGCACGAAAGCACCGCCAGGATGCTCGCCAAACCAACGCTGTCGTCTCTCGACGACCTTGTAGAACTGGGAGCAGAGGTTCGCGAATCGGGTTTTACTGCCCTCAAATGCAACATGTATCGCTTCGGCAACAGCAATCGCGTGCACGCGCCAGGTTTCGCGCGACGCTCGAATACCCGAGGTGCCCCTGAGTTAAACGCTGATAACTCTCTGCTGAAAGACTTGGAAAAGCAGATGACCGCCTTGCGTGCCGGCGCAGGCGAAGACGTCGATATTTTGCTCGACATGAACTTCAACTTTAAGACCGAGGGCTATCTGCGGGTTATCCGTGCGCTGCAACAATTCGATTTGCTTTGGTACGAGCTAGACGTTTTTAATCCCGAGGCGCTGGCCTACATTCGGCAGCAGAGTAATCAGACCATCGCATCATGTGAGTCGCTGTATGGTCACAGAGAATTTCGCCGCTACTTTGAAGCCCAATCGATGGATGTTGCCATCATCGACGTGCCTTGGAACGGCGCTTGGCAGTCTTACAAGATCGCGGCCATGGCCGACGCCTACGAGACTAACGTGGCGCCGCATAACTTCTACGGCCACTTATGCACCATGATGAGCGCTCACTTCTGCGCAGCCATACCTAACTTCCGGATCATGGAGATCGATGTCGACGATGTGCCATGGAGAGACGACCTAGTCACCCATGTGCCACAGATCAAGGACGGCATGCTCACGGTGCCTGATCGGCCCGGATGGGGCACAGATATCAACGAAGAGGCCATCGCCGCGCATCCGCCCAAGCGCTAGCAAGCATGGAGAGCGCCAGCAAGCATAGAAAGCGCTAGCAAGCATGGAAAGGCTAGCTAGCGGCGCGTAGGGAACAACCATCAAACCGCCTCAGGGGCGCTGTTGCCCCTACTACGCAGATCCTTGCGCCTAAGCCAAAAGCACTGGATCCAGCTCAGTGCCAGGTGGGTAGTTGTCCGCGATCTGATACATACCGTCCATGGTAATCCTTGCGTTGATCGTCGTAACACCACCTGTCCCAACGTCTACGGGGCCTAACTCGGCAACTGCGCAGCGCCCTTTGTTCATTGGCCCTTCGAGTACGGTTAGTACCAAGCCGCTCTCTGCAGCCTCTAACCCCAGCTGGGAAAGAGTGGTTTTAAGCATGCCGCCATGTGCCTCAAAGCTTACGGTGCCCTTGAAACGCATAGCACCCGATACACTGCCGTCAGCAGCGATAGCCAGACCACTATTAGGCTCAGCCATAAAGACAAAAGTCCCGTCCTCTGCACGGATCGCGCCATCGCTCACTGTAATCGAGCCGCCCGCGGCCTCAACGTAGCTTCTAAAGCTGGCTTTCACGCCCCAGGTTAATTTTGTAAAACTCATCGACGCACCCTTTCTCACAAAGCGTAGAGAATGACCCCCCCGAAGATAAATTGCATCACCCCACTTTGCAGTCATGAGATGGCCACTAGATAAAAGGCAACTAACATTTTCGTAGCCTGCATAGTCCTCTAAACTATCGCGAAACATGCGTAGGGAGATAAAATGCAGTTTGATGAAGTTGTCCTCGGGCGTCGCAGCATTCGCGGTTATAAAAGCGACCCGGTACCAAAAGCTCTGATTGAAGAAATTCTGGCTCTTGCCATGCGTTCTCCATCATCAATGAACACTCAGCCATGGAATTTTACGGTAGTTTCTGGCGAGCCTTTGGATCTCATTCGTGCTGGTAACACCGAGCGTAATCTTGCCGGCGTGCCTCACTCGCGTGAGTTTCGCATTGGGGAGGCTTTCGCTGGGCAACATCGTGACCGGCAAGTTGGGGTTGCGAAACAGCTGTTTGCGGCCATGGACATCGCCCGGGACGACAAAGAGAAACGTCTAGATTGGGTACTACGCGGCTTCCGCCAGTTTGATGCACCAGTATGCGTCATTATCACCTACGACGCGGTGCTAGCAGACAGCGATGACACTGCTTTCGACTGCGGCGCAGTGACCACCGCATTGGTAAACGCTGCCTGGTCTCGAGGTCTCGGCGCTGTGATCAATAGTCAAGGCATCATGCAGTCACCAGTGGTGCGCGAGCACGCGAAGATCGCCGACGATCAGGTCATTATGAAAGCCGTGGCTCTTGGCTGGCCAGAGGATACTTTCCCCGCCAATGCAGTAGTGTCTGAACGCAAGAGCGTTGCAGAAGCGGCTTCATTTTTAGGCTTTGAAGACTAACGTTTCAAGCGCAAAGTAAGGCGCGGGGTTTATGCCACCGCGCCATCCACTATATGGCGCTCTTGCGCTGCCTTATCGCCTCGCCTGCAAAACGATATTTGTTACCGCGCTCTCTGCTCTGTCAACATTTGCAAAACCAGCTTCGGCCAAAACATCTCTAAGTCGATTTTCACCAGCTTGTGCGCCAAGTGCCAACCCTACTTCTTGAGCCAACGAAGTAGGTACGCATACTAAGGTTGAAAAGCTATAGAAAATCGAACTCATTGGATTGAGGTTCTCGGCCAGAGAATTACCCGCAGGCGGTTCAACCAACATAAATGATCCGCCCTCTTTCAGCACAGAACAGATCCGCGCTGCGGCGCCAACTGGATCACCCATGTCATGCAGGGCATCGAAGATACAGGCAAAGTCATAGCCGTTGTCAGGCAGATCTTTTGCGGCTCCAACAAAGAACTCAACATTAGCAAGCCCTTCTGCGGCCAACTTAGCTTTCGCGGCTTCTATCGATGGGCCATGAAAATCAAAACCATGAAAGGTTGAATTAGGAAAACGCTTGGCCATTAATATGGTCGAAGATCCATGCCCGCAAGCAATATCAGCGACCAAGCCTCCTGCCTCTAGCTGTTCTTCAACCCCTTCCATCGCGGGAATCCAGTTAGCGGTTAAATTGGCCTCATATCCAGGGCGGAAGAAACGGTCGGTGCCACAAAAACAGCACTCGCTGTGCTCGCCCCATGGTCGCCCTCTGCCCGTCTTAAACACATCAACGGCCGTTTCATAAGTTGCGTACTGGCCAACCACCGCCTGGAAAAAACCCTGCATACAAGTCGGTTCACCCTCATGAGCGAAGATTGCCGCTTGCTCAGGGCTGACCCAATAAGTTTCGTCGGCTTCGTTGTACTCCACATAACCTAACGCAACATTGGCGGCCAAATACTCACGTGCATAACGAGGCAGCAACCCGGTAGCTTCGGCGATCTCTTCCACTGCCGCTGGCCCCAACTGTTCCATAGTTTTGTACACGCCTACCTGGTCGCCCAAGTAAGCCATCAGCAGGCCCATGGCACCACTCACATCAGACATTACTTTCCCCGACAGAGCTTCCAACTTCGCAAGATCTAATGATGTTGCAGTCATAATTTTCTCCAATTTAACGAAAACTTTTTGTCTCAGGATGCTATGCATTAAACATGAACTTTTCTTTACAGCTAAATCCGCACACGGACTCTGCAGTCCTCTGCTCTTGCCTGTGCTCTTGCCTGTGCTTCTGCCATTACTTTCGGCTCGTTTTTACTGCCATTTTTTATATGCGGCGCAAATAGACCTTTTGTTATATTGGCGACAACACTTATCGTGACAATTGGAGTTTAAATGTCGGAGGATCTAACAAGGTACGTTCAGATAAACAGCGCAGAAATGGCGCAAATTGAAACCGTGGCGGCGTCGCATGACGACCCACCGGTAATCATGCTTAATCTCAATGGTTATACAGCCGAGGCGGACTATCCCAATGGCAAGAGCTATGTCAGGTATATGCAAAAGCTCGATCAACTGCTAACTGAAGCGGGCGGTAAAGTCCTGTGGCGAATGCCGATGTTGGGCATGGTGCTAGGCAGTGAAAGTATCCATGAGGCCATCGCGATTTATTATCCTAGCCATAGCTCGTTCCTTAGCATGGGTAGTCTGCCATCGTCGGCGGAAAATTATCGCCTGAGAGATCTTGCCGTTACGCAAGCAAGCATTCATCGCTGCACAGACTTTCCAGAAAGTTGGCTATCGCCCTAAGCTGCTCTGGCGTTATCTGGTTTGAAAGGTGAGCTGCTTTTACGGCCTTGGTTATGAACTTGCTTATGGACTTAGCTATGGACTTAGCTATGGACTTAGCTGTGAACATGTTTGTGAAAATGGTCAGCGAAAACTAACTCATTAGCGCTTAGATCATTTCTTACCGCCGTAGCTCTTATCGCCTCTCGTAGCCGGAGCATGGGTATCGGCGTGTAAGCTCTTCAGATAACTCGGCGCGGCCTTTTCATGAGTTAGATGCCGATATGTCGCCGCATCGAAACTTGGGCGCGCCTCAAATCGCTTCGCTCTTTCCTTTACGGAACCACCCGCATCTTGCGCAGCGGCATTGGCCTTTATGCGTAACCCGCCTTTGATACCACCACTTTCTCTCAGCCTGTCAACGTGCTCTTTAAGAGCAGAGTAGCGCGTGATCGCCGCCTGCCTCTCTTCGCCAGATAAACTGCCTAGCGTTTTTGCAAAGGTATCTGAATCCATGCCCTTCAATTTGGCTGCGGTACTGGCATGCAGCATAGGCGGCAAGCCACGCATCTTCGCGTCGTCGTCTGCATGTTTTGTCAGCGTGCCAAAGGCATAGTCGTTGTCTATTCCTTGCACACCGCCAGTTTTATGATCGTAATGCAAGTTGCCCGCATGTCTGTCTACACCGGCGTTGGTTACATAATCAACTGCCTGCAGGTCAAGCAGGTCGCGCTGAGTTCTGCCAACCACTGAGCGACCGCTGGGTGACGTCGCATTCTCATAGTCGTGACTGCGGAACATTGGCGCATCTTGATACCAACCCTTCTGGTCCCGCTTGAGGTTGCCAGGCATATCCTCGGCGGACATGTCAACCAAGTCCGCTTGCATCTCTGGGGAAAAGTGCCTCTTGCCTGTGTACAACGGCGACTGACCAGGAGCCACTTCCATCGCCGATCCCACTTGACCTTCGTGGATCGCTTTGCGCGTTTCCGGAATCACCGAGGTTCCCATGTTGGAAGCAATCTGCGAGACCAGAACATTGCGCTCAGTAAGATCGGTCTTTTCTAACCGAACATCGCCCAGTGGCGCCATTGCTGAATGCTTACCTATGCCTTGCTCTTGTTCATCGGAAGCCTTAAAGACCCAGTCTTTGTCGCGCGCGCTATATCTACCTTGTTTCCTGCCGCCGGCATATTCAGTGCCACCACCGGCAAAGTTTGTTTTGTATACCGTGTTTATCTGACCGCTTCCCAGCGCCTTGCCCGGTCCAGAGCTGATCATGCCACTTGCGTAATAGTCCCTATGGGCTTCTTCGTGCTTATCCAACGAGGTCATAAGAGAGCGCATGGAGTTGGCGCGCCGATGGTAAGCCGCGCTCTTCGGATCAGCAGCATGTCTTGATAACCACTCGGTGGCATGGGCGTGCGCCTGACGCATCAACCCCCGCTGAACCGCAGGATCCTTAGCCTTAGAGGCAGCGGCGAGAGCCGACTGCGCCTTGGTATGCGTAGACGGCCTGCGAGACAGCCACGCACCCCAAGTACGCGGTCCCGAAGCCGACGAGAAAGTCGCCGCTATCTCGCGCGGAGTTCGGGCACTTTCTATAGCGCTCGGTGGCTTTCGTCCAAAAATGGGCATGTTAGGTTGCAAATTTTGTATTACCGAAGAAGCTATTAACCCAACCCTGCGTTGTCAACCAAAAGTACACAACGAGCATGCGGCAGCCAGGGCAGACAACATGCAGCCGCTTCGATCAAGCACAGCTCTAGCTCGGTGAGCGCAAATGTGCGAGCAAAGGCCACAGATATGCTGCAAAAGGTATCTCTGCAGCGTATTCGCGGTTCGTATTCGACCTGCTGAAAGATTGGCGGCGCAATGCGCCAAACTGTCATACTGATCTCGACGCTGCGCAAGTCGTAGCGCTTCTAATCTGCTCACATGCGTAGGGGCCACAATGAATATCCCATCCTTTCCCCACGACGCGCCGATAAGCGAAATCACCCAGGCATTCAGCGAAGCCGGATGCGCGGTAATCAAAGGCGTCACCGATCCGGCTCTGCGACAGCAACTTAAAAATGAGTTAGCTCCGCATATGGCTGCCACTCCAGTAGCCAAAGAAGATTCTCCAGCAGACTTTTACCCAGGCCGCACCCGTCGCGTATCCGCTCTTGTGGCACGGTCACCAACCATTACCGACCATCTGCTTACTCATACTCTAACCACGGCTATCTGCGACGACTATTTGCTCGCTAACTGCGAGCATGGCTACCAACTGCACGTCACCGCTGCTTTAGAGGTTGGGCCTGATGCGCGCCGACAGATATTGCACCGCGAGGAAGATCCGTTTGCTTTTTTCTCCTTGCCGCGTCCGAACATCATCGTCGCAAGCATGTGGGCGATATCTGATTTTCGCGCCGATAATGGCGCCACGCTAATCGTACCCGGCAGCCATAAGTGGTCAGCCGAGCGACAGCCAGAACCCAACGAGATTGTCAGTGCGCAGATGCCAGCTGGCGCGGTGTTATTCTGGGCCGGTGGACTGCTACACGGTGCTGGCGCCAATGTATCTAACGATTGGCGCTATGGAGTCATTCTGACCTACTCCTTGGGCTGGCTGCGCCAAGAGGAAAACCAATACCTAGATTTACCGAAAGCCAGGATTGCCCAGCTGTCGCCTGCAGCGCGGCGAATCACCGGCATTGAAATGTACGACGCGCTAGGCTTCCATGACCCAACGGTGAGCTAAGAGCCATCTGCTCATGGCTTAACTAACAACCCAACATCAAGCTACGGCGGATTTTCGCTCATCTAATGGCATGAGCATGGCAGTCAGGGATGTTACTCTTGCGGCATAGCAGTTTGTTTGGAAGCACTATGTCCGAGATGTCGTTTGCAGAAGCAGTTAGATCGCGCCGTTCAGTCCGTGGCTTTCTCGATCGTCCCGTGCCGCAAGAGGTACTGAACCAAGTATTTGATCTGGCGCGATGGTCGCCCTCTGGCACCAATATCCAACCGTGGCAAACCTTTGTTGCCTCGGGGACATTACGCGACACATTGCGTGCGCAAATGATCGAGCGAGCTAAGGCAAAGACGACGCCCAATCAAGATCACAAAAGCCCGAAACGCCCTATCGGTCAAGTTTATAAAGAGCGACGCCGAGAATGCGCCGCAGTGCTATACCGCGCCATGGATATCGATTGGGAAGACAAACCAGCCCGCGCTGCCGCCGGCTTTCGCAACTTCGAGCTCTTCGATGCGCCGCATGTTGCTTTTCTATGCATGGACGAGGCCTTTGGTTTAGGCAGCGCCTGGGATGTGGGCATGTACGCCCAAACCCTGATGTTGGCAATGACCGCAAACGGCCTGGCATCCTGTGCCCAGGGCACCATGGGGCATCACCCAGATCTGGTTAGAGCTGCTTTCAATCTCGGGCCCGAGGTAAAGGTTCTGTTTGGCATAAGCTTCGGCTATGAAGATACCAGCATGCAGGTGAACCGAGCTCATACACAACGAGCGCCATTAGCAGATACCGTGGTTTTCAAGAGCTAGTAGGCCTGGCACAAGGCCAACCCCCCCGTCAGCTTAGAGTTATCGTCTGCATAGGCAGGCTTGTGTCAGTGCAGTGACTGATCGAACGCTGCACGAGGATGTCCAACGATTAATTCAACTTGCCGTTTGTTTGCGGCATATCGCAATTTCTTCTCTAACGGCGGCTGCTAACGATAGATTTAGCCGAAAAAGCAAGCTATCTTCTTGCTGTCACCACTAAGCTTTGCTGTTTATCAACGATGACCTATTGTCTCGCAATCACCCTGGAAGAAGGGCTAATTTTTTGCTCAGACTCCCGCACAAATGCTGGTCCTGACCGCGTTAGCACCTACAGCAAAATGCATAAGTTTGCCTTCCCCGGAGATCGCTCACTAATACTTCTCAGCTCTGGAAACCTAGCCACCAGCCAAGCGGTGGTTGCACAAATGCGGCGCGACGTAGATGACCGAGAAACTTCAACCATATTAAAAGCTAACTATCTGTCTGATATCGCTGCCTACTTAGGCGCATTGTTAGCTGCCGAAAGAGTTAAGTACGAGTCTGTCGCAGGGCCAGCAGCAGGATTAGACGCAAGCGCATCTTTTATCTTGGGCGGGCAAATAAATGGGCAGCCAGCAGAACTATTCTTGGTCTACCCTGAGGGCAATTACATCTCACCGTCTCTCAGTCATCCGTATTTGCAAATTGGTGAAACCAAATACGGCAAGCCTATTTTGGATCGAATCATTAGCTTTAACACACCCGTTGAAATCGCTATGCGCTGCGCGGTCGTTTCCATGGACAGCACGTTGCGCTCCAACGCTACTGTAGGGCCGCCCATTGAATGCCTGTTTTATCGTCGCGATAGCCTTGCTGCGGAAGAGATTTATGTGGAACTCGATGGCAACCACCGCTATTTAGAAGCCATTCGTAAAAGCTGGGACGCCAATATTAAAATGGCCGTAGACCAGCTGCCACGCTTTCTTAACGAGTTTTCAAATTTTCGATAGCGTGTTCAACAAAACGCAGCTTTTCCTCCACCCGTGGGTTAAGTACAAACGGGTACGCATCACTCATCCCCATACTGCGATTCATCTCGTTCAATGCCTTACTGACGATTTGCCAGGCAGCCATCTTCTCATCAAAAGCCAGCGTGCTGGGGTCCGGAGCAAAGCCAGCAAAGCTGGATGCGCTTTGTAGCGTATCGAACATGTGCAAATAGTGCCCCCAGGTTTCCGCCCAATCCTCTAACAAATGGGCACTGGCATAAGGACTAATGAATTTCTCTACCCAATCGCTTGGGGGGCCGTTTTGATAATAGTGCTCCAGTGCTTGGGCATAATCTGGGAAGGAATAGTCAGACCCAAAGATGTCATCCATGTCGCGCCGCAAGCCACAGTCGGCAGTTACAAGTTGATAGAAGTGATGGCCTGATTCATGGCGCATATGCCCCAACACGGTTCGATAAACTTCTTTGGCCGCTTGCTGTTGCTTGATTCGAGAAATCGGCTCGGCTTCGAGCACATTAATCGTAATCACGCCGTCCAAATAACCCGTAGTCACAAAAGAACTGCAATCCTCGCCCTCTTTGCGTTGATCTTGCAGGAAGTCAAACAGCAAGCCTGAGTCTGGCGATTCCCAGCCACTTGTCAGCGGCAAACCAAGTTGCATTAGTGAGAACAATAAACGCTTTTTACCAGTTTCAAGGGTGCGCCACAGCGAGATATTGTCCGCATCACTAAGATTTGGAATGAAGCGATTGAACTGGCACCCATAGCAAAGATGCCCCGGCGCATGCTCGGGGCGCAGCCAATTGCAGGCATCGTGCTGCAGACCGTTATCACACAGTACCCATGACTCTTCACTGCCGTTGCCTGAGTGGCTACGCCCGTCTTGGTCGATGGGATAAAAGCGCAATTCCGCGGGAGCAAAGCCCACGCGACTCTGACATCGGCTGCAGTAGCGGTCGTCGAAAGAAATCTGTGCGCCACATTCACAACTAAAATTAATCACCCGAGCGTCTCTTAAACCAATGGGTTTGAAATTGCTGATCAAGCTCGACCAGCGCTAGCAACAGCGTATCAATAAAATGATGTAGTTTAGCCCTGCTTCGGCTTTGAGAATTAAAGCGCCGAATGCGCCGAC
>MDTB01163507.1_pt1 | contig 15081 bp, 17 predicted proteins | sample 811161 | NCBI WGS metagenome assembly MDTB01 (sample SAMN05326650, study PRJNA326480) | marine metagenome | isolation source: seawater | place: Mediterranean Sea | collected 2009
TAGTAAAATTCTTTTTTTTACAATTCCAGAATAAATAAAATTTTTAATTAAACTATAATTTTCAAACATAATAATTATTTGTTCTTATAAATTTTTATAATATATTTTTTTTTTTTATATTTAAAAAATGCTGGCCATTTTTCATTATTTGCGGTTCTTAAAATATTAAAATTTTCTTTAATTGATTTATTTATTTTTAATTCTTGGTCCTCTGGCTTTCTTTTTTTAAAAAACTTTCCATACCCTTTTTGCTTCTCTAATTTGTATTTTGGGAAACTTTTAAGAAGTTTTATTATCAGTTTAATAATTATGTATGATGATTTTTTACGAATTTCCTGATAAATCTCTGTACCATCCAATTTGAGCTGGCTTCTTAGAATGACATCTCCAGCGTCTACTTTTTCAGAGGCTTTAATCATGCTGAAATGAATGGTATTTCGATTGTTTAAGATTTGATTTTGAATTGGAGCAAAACCTTTGTAATTAGGCAGTTTCGACCCGTGAATAACAATAGGTAGTTCATATTTGTCTAAGTTTTTTTTTTTAAGGATTTTAGTGTAATTTAAAATAAAAATGATTTTACCTGTAAATAAATTTGGTGGTTTATAAAATATTTTAAATTTATATTTTTTTTTTAAAAAATTATTATTTGTAATTTTTTTGATATATTGTTCTATCCAATTATTTTTTTTGTCTATTAAAAATGCTACCAAATTATGTTTTTTCATGTTAACTAGAGATATGTCAAATAAATATCTTAAAATAATAAACCAAATTGAGAATGTAAGGAAGAAGAATAATAAAAATTGGATGGATGTATTAAGGATAGCATTTAAGCATTCTCCTAAAGAGGCCGCAAAAGTGATGAATAGCATATATAAAGATGATAAACTTATAAGTAATTTAGTAAAAAAACTTTCATCATAGCAACAATGCTACAACTTAAACTCTTTGTTAAAAATGTACTAAGTTGCTTTTAAGTTTTTTTGTTGCTTCGAATACTCTTACAAAATGTTACACGAAGATATCTATTGAAATTATAATTTGATTTCTTATAATATAAATCAATACTAGAAGTATTATTTAAGTTAATAAACAGGATTACAAACTACATTATTACTATTTTCTAAAGTTTAGATGAAAAAAAAAATTAAATTACTCAACAAAAGTGTAAGTGGAGCGTATGCGGTAATACCTTCTCTTTCTCCATATTCTAAAATCAACAAGAAACGAATTTCGAATACAAAATTTACTTACCGGAAGACGAACCAATATGTTAATGATGTATTTAAAAATCCTAAAAAATGGCTTGATGTTGGATGTGCAAATGGAGAATTCATATACTATCTTGCAGACCTTTGGAGTGAGACTAAATTTACAGGTATAGATATTACAAAAGAATACATTAACGTCGCGCGTAAACTTAATAAAAGACATGATAATGCAAAATTTTATTGCAAAAACATTTTTGATATTAGCAATAAAATTCATAAATCAGAAGTTGTTACTTGCTTAGGTACATTCCATATATTTCCTCAGCCTGAAGATTTCTTGAATGCTTTGTTGGACCTTGTGGATAACAATGGACTTTTAGTAATTAACGGAAGATTTAATCCTTATGATGTATCTGCAATAATTAAGTTTAAGGATGATTCAACCAAAATTAGCAAAGACTTATGGAGATGTGACTTTAATCTGCATTCAGAATCTTGGATTAAAGATATGCTTTCAAAGCGTTCTGATATTCATAATTTTGACTTTTGTTACCCAGTCATGGATACAAGAATTCCAAAAAGAAAAAATGTATCCCATATGAATATGTGGACTGTTCCTCGTAGGACTGGTGGATATGATATTGAAAACGGGTTGAGATTATTTTGTAATCCAGCATTTCTTGTAATAAAGAAAAAATAGATATATAAAATTAGATGTTTAGTTTTAAAAGAACTTTTGAGTACCCTAAAAACTTTTTTAATAAGCTAATTTTTCAAAATTTTAGATTTGATAATTATATTGGAAATTCTATAAAAAATAGAACATCAAAGGACCTAAACTTTAAAAATGATTTATCAGAAAAAATATCTGAGATTGTTTTAGAAAATGGATTTATAAAACTTCCTATACTTGAAGAAGATTATTTAGATAAAATTATTAATGAATATAACTATATAATTAATTCTTATAAAAAATTAAAAATTGATTTTCAAGAACATGATGGAGTTTGCGTAAGGGCAATTCCTTTATGGATTTTAAATCCTGTAAAATTTAAATATTCATTTAATTTTTTCCAAAATGAATTTTTTTATGAAATTACAAAAAAATTTTTTGAAAAAAAGGGAATTAAAAATTTTTCCTTTAACAATGAGGCTTTTTTTCATAAAACTACCTCTACCAAAATGCCATTAAGTGATAAGTATCACTACGACATACGTCCATGCCTCAAATTTTGGCTATATTTGAATGATATAGGAATTGAAAATGGCCCAATGTCAGTTGAAAAAAAAAGTTCAAAAAGAAATGAAAAACTTTCTTTAGCAAAAAAAAATAATGATGATAATTTAGTTAAAGTAGATTTAAATAATTGTGAGAAATTAATTGGAAAAAAGGGGGCAATTATTATTCATGATACTAACTCCTCTCATAAAGCAAATAAAGTTTTTGAAAATTATGAAAGAAATATAATCAGGGCTCATTCATGGTAAATTTAAAAAATAAAGTAGTATTAATAACTGGTGGAACAGGTTTTTTAGGAAAAGCCTTAGTCAACGAATTTCTAAAACAAAAGCTAAAAAAACTTATAATTTTTTCAAGGGATGAACAAAAACAATTTAACTTTGCAAAAAATTTTAGTAATAAACAAAAAGATATTTTAAGATTTTTTATTGGTGATGTGAGAGATAAAGATAGACTTAAACTAGCATTAAGAGATGTTGACGTAGTATTCCATACAGCTGCGATGAAACATGTTGGAATTTCAGAGTATAATCCTACTGAATGTGTTAAAACTAATATTAATGGCTCTGAAAATTTAATTTATGCAGCATTAAGCAACAAAGTTAAAAAAGTAATTGCTATATCAACTGATAAAGCAGTCAATCCACTTAATTTGTATGGCGCTTCAAAACTTGCATCTGAAAAACTATTTATAAGTGCAAACAGTTTTTCTAAAAAAAATGAGTGTAAGTTTTCTGTAGCTAGATATGGAAATGTACATGGTTCAACTGGTTCGGTGGTACAAGTTTTTAATGATCTAAAAAAACAAGGTGTTAAAAATTTGCCCATTACAGATAAAAGAATGACAAGATTTTGGATATCGCAAAAAAAAGCAGTTGAATTTGTAAGTAATTGCGAAATTCTAATGAGAGGAGGAGAAATATTTATCCCGAAAATTGAGTCAATCAAGATTACTGATCTAGCTAAAAGTATTCATCCGGATAGTAATTTAAAATTTATTGGAATACAGCCAGGAGAAAAACTTCACGAAGTTTTATTTTCAAAACAGGAATCAGCTAATGTGATTGAATTTAAAAATTATTTTTTACTCAAACCTGTGATTAATTTAAATAATTTTAATTATGCAAAAAGTTTAAAACATGAAAAGGGTAAAAAATTGAATAAAGAGTATGAATATTCTTCGGATATTAATAAAAGATTTTTGAATATATCGGGTATAAAAAATTATTTAAAACAAGATGAATAATTATTTTCCTTATAGTAGGCAGTTAATAAATAAGGATGATATTGACGAAGTTATAAAAGTTTTAAAATCAGATTATTTAACACAAGGCCCAAATTTACAAAAATTAGAATTAAATTTTCAAAAAAAAGTAAAAAGTAAATATTGCCTTGCTGTTTCAAGTGCTACTGCAGGACTACATTTATCTTGTTTATCTTTAGATTTAAATAAAGGAGATTTTTTATGGACAGTTCCTAATTCTTTTGTTGCATCTGCAAATTGCGGTTTATATTGTGGTGCCAAAGTAAGTTTTGTAGATATCGATGAATTTACTTTTAATATTGATATAAATCTTCTTGAAAAAAAGCTGGTTTTTGCAAAAAAACAAAATAAAATCCCTAAGGCAATAGTTGTTGTGCATATGGCTGGATCTCCAGCAGATATTTTTAAGGTTAAAAAATTAGCAAAAAAATATAATTTTAAAATTATTGAAGATGCTTCTCATGCAATTGGAGCTAGATATAACAAAAATTCTCCAGTAGGTTCTTGCAAATGGTCAGATATTACGGTGTTTAGCTTGCACCCCGTGAAAATAATTACATCTGGAGAAGGAGGGATAATTACAACAAATTCAATAGAAATATTTAATAAGATTAAATTATTGAGAACGCATGGAATTCAAAGAGACAAAAATCATCTAACCAAAAAAAATTATGGACATTGGTATTATGAGCAGAAATTTTTGGGATATAACTATAGACTTTCGGATATTCATGCTGCACTAGGAAATTCACAACTTAAAAAAATTTCTAATTTTGTAAAAAAAAGAAATAAAATAGCAATTTATTATAAAAAAAATATTAGAGAAAATAATATTTTATTTCAAAAACTACTAAAAGACTCATATTCTTCATATCATTTATTTATTATACAATTCAAAAAAATTAAAAATGAAAAAATTTATAATAATTTATTTAAAGATTTAAGAAAAAAAAGAATAATGGTTAATCTTCATTACTTACCAATACACCTACAACCAATTTACCAAAAAATGGGATTTAAAAAAAATCAGTATAAAATTTCAGAGAATTATGCTCAAAAAAGTTTATCAATTCCAATTTATCCTCAATTAAAAAATAAAGAATTAGATTACATAATAAAAACAATTAAAATATTAGCAAAAAAATATGATCTATTATAAGAATGTGTGTATTATTCCTGCCAAACTTAATTCAACAAGGTTAAGAAATAAAAATATTTTAAAACTTGGTAAAAAATCTTTATTAGAAAATACAATAAAAAAAGCGATTAATACAAAATTATTTGACAAAATTATAGTCAATACAGAGAGTGAAAAAATTATTAATAAGTTAAAGGTTAATAAAAAAATTGAGACTATTAAAAGACCAAACTATCTCTCTAAAGATCCCCATACTATTAGTGATGTAGTCTTATTTTCTCTTGAAAAATTAAAGAAAAGTGGAATTAACTTTGAATCTTCTTCTATTTTATTACCCACGAGTCCTTTTTTTTTAACAAATGATATCTTAAAAGCCTATAGACTATTTATTAAAAAAAAACCAAATTGTTTAATCTCTATATCTAAAAATATCTTTCCACCATTTAATGCATATTTGCTAGACAATAAAATGAGGTTAAATTTTTGCTTCCAAAGCTCAAAACATAAACATAAAAAATCTACAGAATGTCCCAGCACTTTCAAAAGTAATGGAGGTATTATGATTATTAATAATAGGATATTTCTAAAAAAAAAAAAAATACACTTGCTTAAAAAGATAGGACACGAAAGTAAAAGATGGAGTTTTATTGATATTGATGAGACCAAAGATTATGAATTAAGTAAAATGATTTTCGATAAATATTATAAAAAGGATAATAAAAATTTTTATGTTTAATGAGGTAACCAGAATAGGTAAAAAAAAAATTGGCAAAGATCAAAAAATTTATATTATAGGTGATGTTGGGCTTACTAATAATGGTTCATTAAAAGATGCTTTAAAATTAATAAATATTTTATCTAATTTAGGTGTTGATGCTGTTAAGTTTCAAATGATAGGACCTGAAATCTTATTAGGTGACAAAAAAATATCATATACTTACCCAACTTTAAAAAGTGGAAAAAAAACAGAAAATATGTTTTCAATGTTTTCAAATTTGAGTTTTTCTAAATCCGAATGGAAAAAAATATCAAACTTTTGTAAAAAAAAAAAGATTGAATTTATTTGCACTTCACATTTTAGTGATGCTGTAGATTTACTAGAAAAATTAAATATAAAAGTTCATAAAATATGCACATGGAGTCAAACTCATCGTAGAATGATTGAAAAAATAGGTCGAACAAGAAAACCTCTTATAATTGATACGGGCGCTTATACGATAAAAGATTTTAATGATATGGTGAAATGGTATAAATCAAACGGTGGAAAAAATTTAATTGTACTTCATGATTTTCATACAAAAAATGAAAAGTTTATGAATTTCAAATCAATTCCATATATTAAAAAAAAATACAAATGTGTTGTTGGATACACTCCGCAAGGCAGAGATGACACTATGGACTTAGTTGCCATTGGTTTAGGCGCTCAAGTGTTAGAAAAAAGAATTACTTTAAAGAGATCGACACCAAGAAATGGACATTTTAAAGCACTAGAAATTGAAGAGTTTAAAATTTGGTTAAATAAAGTAAAAAAAGCAGAACTTGCCTTAGGTAAAGAGCAAATAATCCCTACTCCAGATGATATAAGGGACTCTAAGAAATATTTTAAAAGTTTGTATGTTAATAGAGACATCAAAAAAGGTGAAGTCTTAAGAGAATATATGATTTCAGAAAGACGACCAGGTACAGGAATTTCGGCTAGTCAAATTTATCAAGTAATTGGTAAAAAAGCTAAAATAAATATTTCTGATGGTAAGATGATTAAATTGAAGGATATTATTTAATTTAGAATTTCTTTTATGATTTCTTTTGAAATTTCAATTAAGCTTTTTTTTTGAGATAAAAAATTTCCAAGTGTTTGATTGTTTTCTACTTCATCTAATCTAAGAATTTTTATATTCTTATTCATATTATTTTTATCTGAGAATTTCTGTTCCATAATTTTTTTAGCTTTACAATATTCTTTAAGATCAATGTTATTTTGATCTAGTGCGATTGAAGAGGGCAAAAAAAGTGTCTGATTTGAGTTTAAATTGTTCAAAATTTTTATTGGTAATTTTACATAATATTTATGAAATTTTTTAAATAATTTTTCGCTCCAAATTTCTTTTTTATAAAGAAAAATTTTTGGACTTATCATATATATTATATAGTCATATTTTTTTAAGAAATCTAATTTTAAGTACGGTTCATTTATATCAAACTTTTTAATTTTCATTTTCTTTTTGTATTTTTTATTTAAAATCAAAAGATTAGATTTATTTTTATTATAAGTTGAAGTTACAAAACCTCCACTTTTTAGGATTAAAGCTGATAAGGCCAATCCTATACCTGTACTGCCTCCTAAAATGATAAATTTCTTTTTATCTTTTATCATTAATTTAACACCTTTTAATTTTGGCAATATAAGTTTTACCTCATTTAATTTTTTTTTCGTATGATGTGCTTTTAGCTCTGCACTTATTCCGTTACCAGAAAAATCAATAAAAGAAATGTTAAATCTTTTATCAATTTTAGTGATTTTGTATTTGTAATCTTTTGAAAAAAAATTATTTAATTTTATTTTACAAGATAGAAACAATGAATTTTCCCCTGGATAAATTTTTCCTATTAAATATGATAAACTTATTATCGAAGTTATTCTACTTTCACCTAATATTTTTTTAATTGTATAAAATGACTTTAAATTTTTTGGGTCTATTAAACTTTCATAATTTTGAAATTTTATTTTACCTATACTTTTTAAAGTTTTTTTAAGATTTAATTTGTTATTAGTTTTTATCTTTAATAATTTTAAATTTGAAAAATGAGCTTTTATTTCACATTTTTTTTTTACTTTATTTTTTAATTCTATTATTAGAAAATTTTTAGATTTTCTCAAAGATATTTTAGTTTTTTCATTAACAAAAATTGGATTATTAAATGAAATTTCAATATGATCTAAACAAGTTAAATCTATGATTTTTTTTCTGGATAATTTTTCTAAGGTAGTTAAAAGTATATTTATTCCATGCACTATTTTTTCTGTATTACCAAAATAATTGTAATTACCATTTCGGTGCAATTTATTATCGTCAAAGAAGTTTTTAATGAAATTGTGGTGTTTTGTTTTATTAATACTAAAAATCATATTTTAAATGTCTAATAATATAACTTTTTTATTACCTATTAAAGATAGATTTGAATTTACAAAAAGGTTTTTAAGTTCATTTGATTATTCATACAACATTCCAATTATTATCTCAGACGGATCATATAAGGTTAGTAAAGAGTTGACAAAAATTATCAATACAAAATCCAATGTAGTATATAAAAAGTTTAATTTTGACAAAGATTATTTAACTTATTTGAAAAAATTAAAAGACTCTATCGATTTTGTGGAAACAAATTATGTTGCGCTAGTTTGTGATGATGACTTTTATTTTCTAGATCAAATCACTGATGCAGTTAAATTTTTAGAGAGTAATCAGGAATACTCTATGTTCAAGACATCGGTTAAAAATTTTACAATTTCTTCTGATATTACTAATTATCTAAATTATGGAGTCTATGGAAATTTAATATTAACAAATGATAATTATGCATCTTACAGAGAAGATATAATTGATGATAGTGTTTTGGAGAGGTTTAAAAGATTACAAGATTGTTATCCATATGAAGGAATTTTTAAAACTTCACTTTTGAAAAAAGCATTAGAAATAGCCGTCAGCGTAAATTGTTTTCATCATAACATTTTTATAGATATTTTGAGATATGTAATTTTTATTAATGGTAAAGTTTACTTTAATAATAAATATATCATAGCAAGACAAAATAATACTCCAAAATCAGCTGGCGAAACTCATTTGAAAAAATTTGATAAAATTAAAATGAAATCATCACCTATGTACTCAAATGTTTACCAAAAAATATCAGAAAAACTTGAAAAATTATTTAATGAATTTTCCTTTGATTACGAATTTAAATTTTTAAAAGAACAAATTTTTAAAAACTTGGATGATGAAATTGATGAATTAAATAAAAATAAATCTAGAAAATTAAAATTTAGTTTTCGCAATAGATTTATTAAGTCGTTACTTAACACTTTAATAAAAAAAAATGATATAACAATTAATAAACACAATGTATTAAATGTGGTTAAATTAATTAATCAAAAAATAAATAAAAAATGAATAAACATTTTGAATATCTTAAAGTTGAGATATTACATGATTTGAAACAAAAAAAATTATCTCAAAATTATTACATAAAACAGAAAAAAAATTATCAAAATCTCTATAATTTTTTAAAACTTCAAAAAAATTTTTTACTTATAATCTTAATTTCATTTGAAAATTTTTTTCTAATTTTAAAAGCTTCATTTATTCAAATTTTTTATAATAAAAATAAAAATAAAAATAAAAATAAAGTTTTGATAATAATTGATGAAAAAAAGGTTGATCAGATTTCAAACTTACTAATTTATAAAATTTTAAAAAGCAATAATATAAGTTTTGTAATAATTAATAAATCAAAGAGAGAAATTTTATCTGAAAACCCCAAAAAAAAAGGTGATTTTAGATATGAAAATTTCTTCTCATTAAATGTATTTATTTTTTTTATATATAATTCGATTATTAATTTAAAAAAATATTTTTTTTTTCTTAGAAAGAATAAATTGTTATCAAAAAATATCTTTTATCTATTCAAGATTTATTTAAGGTTTATTCAAGATTATTGTATGGTTAAAAAAATTAATGATTACTTTAGTCCAAGCTTTATCTACATAAACCAGAATTCACTTAACCAGCAAAATATAATATCTGCGTTTAAAAGTATTAATAATAAAATTCAAATAATAGGAAATAGTTTTAATGGATTAAAATTTTCCAATCAAAAAATAACAGGGGAATATTTATGGAATAATATTGATCATCTTTTATGCTACGGAAGGATGGATTTAAATGAATTTAAAAAAATGCATAAAAAAAATTATTTATTTCCTCCAAAAAATATTTATGCAATTGGATCCCCAAGAGACTATATTTTTAAGAAAAAGAATAAATATAAAGTGAGAAGCAAAAGATGTTTAAATATTTTATTCATTAAATCAAATCCAAACATGCAAAATAATGTAGATGAAAGGGCCTTAAAATTAATTATAGAAACATTAGAAACTTTAGAATTTCAAAAAAATATTTCATTAACTATTAAAGATAGAGCTCAATCAAACCAGCAATCCAATATTAACAATTTATTAAAAAAATATACTGGTTCAATTAAGACAATCAGGTCAGAAACACAACTTACAGAAAAATTAATATTTGAAAATGACTTGATACTAGGAACTTACTCAACATCATTTATATATCAATCTATATATTTTAAAAAACCTATCATCCAGATCTTTGGTAATGAAATTTATTGGACCGATCTGAACAAACAAGGTGTTATTATTTGTAATAACCGATCTTATTTTAAAAAACAAATTACAAAATTTTATTATGATAAAAAAATTTTTAGAAAAAATTATAGAAAAAAAATTATTAATTTAAGATCTAAAATATTTCGAGATGGAGATGTAAAAAATAATTTAGAAAAACAATTAATTAAATTGCTTAATTAATAGCTTACAAGTTTTTTCAGAATATATTTTGTTAATGGTGTCCCACTTTTAAGATTAACGAGACATCTTTTGCCAATTATCTTATTTAAAAAAATAGGTGGCAGTCCTTTTCCAGGTCTTATTCTTTTAACATTCGTTATACTTAATTTTTCACCTTTTTTAATATCCTTCACTATATAAATAGATCTTTTAAAAAATTTATTTTCATTTCCTACTCTAAAAAATTTTTTTTTAACAAACATATTATAAGTGTTTCTAATATCATTTTTAAAAATTTTAATTTGTTTTCCCTTTAACGAAAATTCAATATCAAGACCTTTCTTTTGGTTATCTAGGGCAATATGTTTTTCAACTATTTCTGCTCCAGCTGCCACAGCAGAACAAGCAACTAAGTTATTAGTCGAATGATCAGAGAATCCTATTCTGCATTTAAATTTTTTTTTCATTATTACTATATTATTCATATGAAAATCTGAAATCTTAGAAGGATATTTGCTAACACAGTAAAGCAAAGTAATATCTTTCGCCCCAAATTTTTTAGCAGCATTAAAAGTTGTAGTAATTTCTTCAAATGAAGAGGTACCTGTAGATATAATTATAGGTTTATTGGTTGAACAAACTTTTTTAATTAATGGAATATCGTTCATTTCAAAAGATGATATTTTATAAAAGGGACAATTTAATTTTTCTAAAAAATCAACAGCTGTTTCATCGAAAGGTGTACTAAATATTTTAATATTTAATTTTTTTGCATAAGCAAAAAGTTCTTTATGCCACGCCCATGGCGTGTGAGCTTTTTTATATAATTCCCATAGAGAATAACCTTTCCATAAACCTTTTTGAACTATAAAGTCTTTTTGTCTTGAATTAATCGTCATTGTATCTGCTGTATATGTTTGTAGTTTTACAGCATCAGCATTATTTATTTTTGCACATTTTATTAATTTTTTTGCAATCTCAATTTTTCCGCAATGATTAGCTGAAATTTCAGCCACTAAAAATGGAGGTTTAAAATTCACTTTTTTTTTTAATTAATTTTAAAAAAATATTATAATTTCTAATATAGTCTTTTTTAGAGTATTTCTTATTACAAAAAACACCAACTATTTGACCTTTATCTAGTCTAATTTTGACCCATGTTAATGGTTCTATTTTAATTATTTGACCATATTTTAGAATAATTTTTTTTTCTTTTTTTCCATTATTAGCAATTATTGTAACGTTTGATTTCAATGAAAAAAAAAATTGGGTACATTCTTTGTGAGCGTGATCACCTCTAGTACAGTTTTTTTTTCCTATTAAAAAAAAAACTCTGTCTAAATTTTTGATAAAAGATCGTATTTTATTAAAAAAAATCAAATCACATTTTGCATTAGAAACTTTAATAAATTTTGAAGTTTTATTGATCATAGTTTTTTTAATGTTTTAAAAATATCTTTTTTAATACTACTGCCAAGTTTAATATCTAACTTTTGTAATTTATCACTAATGACTTCGTAGGAATTTTGATTAAGGATTTCTGTATTTACAAATATTTTTTTTGTTTTTTTAAATGTTTCGATTAATTGCACTATTTCTTTAACCGTATAATTTTTTGTAACGACATCAAGAGTTTCATTCATAAAATATTTATTATTAATTATATATTTAACACAATTATATAAATCATCTAAAGTTAAATAAGGTCTTTTTTTGTTATAAAATTTTTTCCAGATTGTTAGAGGTTGATTTAGAGAAGCTTGATAACAAAATTTATTAACAGCTGTATGAAATCTCATGCCTTCTGACACTCCCACTATAGTTCCTAGTCTTAGAATTACATAATTATTTAATTTATTTCTTATATATTTTTCTTCTTGAATTTTAGTTTTTGCATATGGACTTTGAGCAAATAAATTATTCATGTTATTAGAAGAATTTATAACACTAAATTTTTTACCATATACACTTGTAGAGGATGGAAAAATTAAGGGTATTTTTTTTTTTTTACAAAAATTAACTACATTTTTTGTAGACCCAAAATTGTTATCATTTATAAATTTTTTAATCTTAAAACTTTCAGCTGCGTTAGTAATTGCAGCTAAATGTATGAATATATCATATTTACCTTTAATTTTATTTAAATCAAATTGAGATAAATCCTTATCAATTAGTTTGAATTTTTTTTTATCAATTCTTAAATAGCTTCCATATCTTTGAGTAAAAAAATTATCTATTAAAAGAACAGAAGATATCTTTCTATCTTTTGCAAATTTATCAATAAGATAAGATCCGATATGTCCAAATGCACCACTTAAAATTATTCTCATTTTTTTATTTCTTTTTCAATTTCTTTAATTATTTTATCTATACCATAATCAATATCTATTTTTGGCATCCAGCCAGTAATTTTTTTAAAATTATTATAGCTTCCTTTAAATGATCTTTTTTCTATTTTGTGCATAAGTTTTGGATAATTAATTTTATTAATTTTTATCTTCTTTTTGATAATATTACTAATAACTTTAATTATTTCATTGAAAGTATGACTTTTTTTACCACATAGTAAAAATGTTTTTGAATTTAGTTGAGCTACTTTTTTTGATGCAATTATAAGTGCGTTAATTAAATCATCTATATACAAATAACTTCTATAAGTTGAGCCTTTTCCCACAATATTAATAACTTCACCATTGATCGATCTAATAATAATTTTGTTTAAAAAACCTCTGTTCTTTTGTCTTTGATAAGAGAAATAACCATAAATATTTGATATTCTTAAAGATACAAAATTTAAATTATTTCCATAAGAGTAATGTTTAAAAACTCTTTCAAAAATTAGTTTACTTTTATCATAAACACTAATTGGTTTATCAGGAAATTTTTCATTTACTTTTTGATTGCTATTTGTGATCCCATAAATTGTTGCAGTACTAGTAAAAATAACATTAACTTTTAAATTTTTGCGAATTAAATATTCATTAAAATGAAAACTAAAATTCATTATTTTTGAGTAATATTTTTGATCTTTTTCTAATTCATATAAGTTATTATTAAATGCCAAAAAAAATATTGTCATATTATTTTTTAAGAACTTAAACCAGCCTAAGTTTGAAAATACGTCGTATTCAAATTCTTTGTTCATCCTTTTTTTATTTGAATTAATTTTCTTTGAAATTAAATAAATATTGTTTTTATCTAAACTTTTATTAAGTTTTTTTAAAAGTTTTTGTCCAATAAATCCAGTATGACCAACTATTAGATAATTCTTTTTGTTCATATTTAAAACAACAAAACTTAGATTAATTTTTTATCAAAATGAGTTTTATATTCTTCTTTTTTGTCATAATAACCAGATGTTCCATAAATCATGTGATTTTCTTTACCATAAGTAAAGTAAGCATGTCCTACGTTAGGTGGAAAAAAATATGCGATATGATCTTTTTTAGCATCTATATAAAAAGACACAATTTTTTTATAAGTTTTTGAATTCTTTCTATTATCAATTAAAAAAACTTTTATCTTGCCTTTTAGTAAATAGTTCCACTGACTCTGTTTTTTGTGAAAATGCCATCCTTTTAAAATATTTTGCTTAATCTGGGAATGACTAACTTGAAATATATGATTTTTAAAATTTAATTGATCTAATCTAAATATTTCAATAAAAAAACCTCTTTCATCTTTATTATTTTTTAATTTAAATTTGAATGTTTTTTCAAATAATTTCATCCTTAATTAATATTATATAGTGTCTTTAATTCAATAAGTTAATTCTTCTTTAGAATTATTGTTTTAGGATATTTTAATCTATCTTTTTTTCTAAAATTTTTTTGTGGGTATTCTTTATACTGATTGTGTATTTTATTTAAATATAAATATTCATAAACTTTATAACCTTTAAAAATTTTTATTATTTCATCCTCATTAAAAAAAATGTATGGCAACTTATCTTTATAAAATTTTTGTTCAGTTATATAAGTTTTAAAACTTCCAGCAGTTAAATTATTGAGAATAATAAATTTTGGTTTTTTTAATACTATCTTTTTTAAAAATAATTTCCATTCAAGATTATATTGTAAGGAGTCACTTATGTGAACAAAATCATATCTTTTTTTGAAATTAAATGTGTCATAAAAATTAATATTAATATTCTTAAAATTTTTTTTATTGATACTTTTTTTTAGTAATTTAGTTATTACTGGAACTTCAACACTATCAATAATGATTTCTTTATCTATAAAATTATTATTTAGTAATTGGAATAATATTTCTTGATCACCTGAGCCATAATCTGCAATCTTGATTCGTTTTTTATGATACCCAATTAATATTAAAGATAATGGTGAGTTTGTTAAAAAATATTTGGAGTATCTTTTTTTTAAGTGAGTTTTATTTAATCTTAATTTTTGATCTATTTTATTTTTCCATATTAAATTATTAAAAGATTGATCTGAAATTTTATTTTTTTTTACCCTATTAAAAGTACTTTTTTTCCAAATATTCATATTAATATTTTTTAGTGTACTCCCTGTTAATTACTTCATGTGATTGAACATGATTTATATTAATAAACCATCTTCCATCTGAACTTTTAATTTTAGGATTTTTTACTTTATCTACCCCATGAATTAATGATGGAAAAAA
>MDTB01187408.1_pt1 | contig 15078 bp, 16 predicted proteins | sample 811161 | NCBI WGS metagenome assembly MDTB01 (sample SAMN05326650, study PRJNA326480) | marine metagenome | isolation source: seawater | place: Mediterranean Sea | collected 2009
TAAGGACGACTCGGTGTTATGCCTTCTTCTTGAATTTTTTTTCGTTATTATGCTACTTCGCTGATTACAATCCCTAAGAAGTTGTCCACTATTTTTTAAAATTAAAAATGCCTAAATTTTTTGCCTTTACAACTTTATGTACCATTAAATTAAAAAAATTGAACTGCCCCCTTTTAAAGTTTAACAAATGAACTAATAATCTCTTTAAATTAAAGTGAAAAGGAAAACAGAATGCAATTAAAAAAGGGCGATGTCATAGATCAATTAAACTTACCGTCAATAAATGGAGGTTCTTTTGACATCAAAGAAATTAACGGAAAAAAGACTTTGCTAACCTTCTACAGGTTTGCAACCTGTCCCTTTTGTAATTTGAGAATTTATGAAATGAACAAACGCTTTTCTGAGTTGGAAAACAAACTACAAATAATTGCTATATTTGATGCTCCACTAAACTTTCTAGTTCAAAGCATGAAAAAGCATGATACATCTTTTACTATCCTTGCAGATGAAAATTTTGAATATTTTAAAAAATATGAAGTTGAAAAATCAACATGGAAATTTTTAATAGGAACAACAACTGGTTTCTTTCGATTCTGCAGGGCTCTCTCGAAAGGCTTCGTTCCAATCATTATGAAGGGTTCAATTAGAACTGTTCCGGTGGACATTCTCATTAATTCGAACGGAAAAATTGAGAAAGTTTACTACGGTAAAAATACGGCCGATCATATGAGTTTCGAAGAAATAAAAGATTTCTCCTTAAATAATTCCTCACAGGAATTTAAGGGGTAGTTTTATCGTCGGCATATTTCGAAGATCATCCAGGATAATTTTTTAAAGCTGGAACCTTCATTTTACATATTAAGTATTACTTTTTAGTTAAGCCACTTTGGAAGGTTTAAATCCACCCTTCCGCTGATGGCAGCTGTCGCACAATCCTCTAAACTTCCAAAACGAATGTTTCTGCCAGTTAAGGCTTTACCATAATGAGCGTATTTTCCTGAATTAGTAATAACTACTTGAGTTTCTTCCGGAAAGATTGGTTCAGTTATCGAACACCAACAAATATCTGCGATGATTTGCACGCCTAATTTTGTTAACTGACCTGCAATACCATTGTTACAAATTTCTTTTAACGTTTCTCGACCAACTGTTACTATAGCCTTTGTTTTTTTTGCGCAGTAATTGCCAGCCAATAGATCAACAAACTTTTTACACTCTGTTGAGGATGCATGAGGACTTCCAATTGCCACCAAGTCAACATATTTTGATCCATTATTGAAATTTCTCCAAAGTTTTCTTAAATCTGATACAGTGATCTCAAGTTGATCCAAATGTCCCGATACCAAAGTATCGGCATTTGGAATATGTCCGTTCATGAAAAACATAGGCGCAGACGACGTTGTGCCAAAAGCAGCCGAGAATGCCTTAAGATCATCTTTGCTTGGTTCAACAGACTCTAAACCCATTATCATCGGTATACCATTTGGCGACTTAGATCCGACAAGCCATCCTAGCATTGGCCAAAGGGCGTCTTGAAAACCACTGGGTAAAGCCACGTTAATTTTACAAGTTGGAAAACGGTTTTTTTGTAAATATACCCCGGTTTTTGGTGCGCGACCTGTGCAAGCAATAAACAAATCTAAAAAATCAGGATGCTTTTCTGTCCAAGCCCCAAGTACAGAGTTAGCAAAAATGACCGCATTAGACTCAGACCAACCGATAACATCATTTTTTTGGGGAGCGTCACTTAGTAAATAAGGTGCACAAGTAAATGTGGGTTGTGCTCCCATATTGACGTAGGCATCAGCAAGGCGACTTGCTTTCAATCCAAATTCTACCGATTGCCCCATTGTTAACCAATTTTGTCTATCTACAGAGATTGCATTTATTGTAGTTGGAATACATGTCCTAGCTCCCATTTGGTGCATCTTTTCAGCAAACTCAAGATTTGCATTATGAGCAAGTATGCAACCATCAATGTGAGCGCGAGTTACATCAATCAGTTCGGTCGCGCGTTGAGTGGCTGCCATTAAACAAATAATCTCCATTGCCATTTTTTTTGCTTTTCCTTGATTGCCTTTTAACATTTGACTATCAGTTTTGGTTAATTTGAGGCCCTTGTTGCTTGGTAAAATTAACGGAATTGTTTTTTGTAAAAAATGCAAAGTGACATTCTTTATTTCTGCTTCTTTTGCAAGTGACAACTCTCCGTAAATTCTTCGAGGTAATCTTACGATCGCAACGGGACAGTTGAAAAGTCGGTCGGAAATTAATGCTCCAAGTGTCAACACTTGCTCATTTTCACAAAAGATTAGAGCAGCTGGGGCCAAGCCACTGAGAGCAAGTTGAAGTAAAACTCCACTACTGCTACACGAACCGCGAGAGCTTGGCATCATAACAATCCTACCAGCAACACATTCTCCATGATTTGGATGATGGGTATCAACTATTTTGGCCGTATTAGGGTCAACACCACCCCAGAAACTCAACCCCTCATCACAGAAAAGTATTTTTCCAGAGACTTCAGATTCTACAAATAATGTGGCTGGGTTATTTTCATTATAAGTCATTCAATGACCATCTAAACAGAGCTCTATTACAATAATTACTGAACTTATTCTTAATAAATACTTTCAAAAAATGCCTATAAACGCAACTTAATAATAAAAATTTTTATAATCAATTACCGTAACTTTATGACTATTTATTTTGACCGTAGGTTGTTTGGATAAATAGTAACATATCGTAAAGCATAATAATAGAATCCATTTTTCAAAAAGACTGATTATTAGCCGTTATAAGACAATGCCAGTTTAATATCGAAAAAGACAAGCAGCCAGGGGATTTCTGTCGCTTTAAAATGCTAAGGTTAAATAGTTCTTTAATTTAAATGAGCGCACTATATGAATTAGATTTGTCTAGACAGATTGTATTGAGTTGTATCAGCTTAACTCAAGTAAAGGTCCCCACTTCGAAAGATTTAAAAAAAATCTAACCAATTCTACAATGTCAATTATCGGGAATATCACTTTTCAGTTGTAAACTATTCCAACAAAGTAGTGAGGTTTGATTAAAAATAGCTTAATGCTTGATCAGCAATGAGTCGGGACATTAATCAAAGAATAGTCAAGATCACTATTAATTACTCAAACATACAAAGCCATATTTTTAAGCTGAAAATGACTCAGTTTAATTTTTAATAAAATAACTCATATGAAATTTTGATTGTTCAGTTGCCCGTAAACCTTTACCAATCGGACATGAGCGTCTAACCAAGCAGCCAGATGAACAACTATCTTCGTCAGACCTAATAACAAAATCCCTGCAGCTAGCATCATCATAGGTCGCAACAGTAAGAGCCCTTGCAGGGCACGCTGAAATACAAGGTTTTTTACAAGTTTCACATGGTGAAACCTTCCTTTCAAAACTTGTCTCAGTTATCTTTTGTTGAAATCCAATAGCTCCTCTAAATGAGACGAACAACCCAATTCGCTTATGAACCAATAACTTAATTGGCGACTGAAAACTATCACCGGATCTTAAAGCCCAATTGTAAAACGGCCAATAAGGTGGACCATCAAAAGGAAAAAATACTTTAGCAGTTAGCTCGATAGCGATGTCGGTTAGGACCCTCTTACTCCACCGATCAAGTGGATGCGGTGAATTATCAATTTTTTCTGGACTGCATGAAAAGCTATCCCAAAATTTAGGTTCGTCAGGTCCTAGCAGTACTAAAGACTTGACCCCAATTTTACGAATTTCTGACGGGCTTAAATTTAGAAAACCTAAGTGTTGAAGATTATATTTTTTTACTAGTCGATTTAATTTTTCAAAATTATTCATGACAGTCTAAGGTTAAAGAAGTATTAATATTTCAATTGCTATTTAATAACTTTCATACATTTACATAACACGCTTTATCTGTGAAGCTACTTTTATGGGTAAAAGTTTGCGTGTCATTCTTTTCATTAGAGGACTCAATGATACTAGTTAGATATGTTTACCGGGCAATAAAACTTGATGATGAATGAATAAGATGACAAATTGGAATACAGAATATAAAATTGACTTTCATATTTTAAATGTAAGAGATGGAATTAAACAGATTGAATACAGTTCACTGATAATCGAAGGGACATCGTTGCATAACGCTAGACAACTGATTAACGCACAGTTTGTTAATGTTGTCGGTTTTTCTATTGATAAAATTACAAAAATCTGGGAGTATTAGCTGGTTCGAAAAGTTGAAAAGGTCCATCTTTAAAATATTTTAACTGCAGATCACCTTGACAATTAAAATTTAAAATCCGGTTTGATTATCACTTTGAGTTTAAAAAACTTATTTTCTTAATTTTATTCTCTGTATGCGTGAGCACCCAATAAATGCAATTAGTTTTCTTGCACCAGCCAACACATAAATATCAACTTTAGTCAACTAACTTTATTCAGATCTTATGGACACCTTGGCACTATGATACACTTTTCAGCCGATTTAGAGGGCCAACACCAGACTGATAAAAAAGGAAACTTAGTCGTTTTCATTGCATGCACCCGAAACGGTTGATTGTAAATTACACTTCCGGCATTTTTTGTCTGCCAAACCGTACTTTCGAATCGCCACTGAGTGCCCCCCGTTAAGTTTAAATACAGTTCGGGAGCTTTATGTTGATGATCTGGATAAAATACATTTGGTTCCAATAGGAATAAACCTAACCTTAATTCATCAGACTTAAAACTTCCGTAGTCTGGTCCGATTATCTCAGAGTGCATATTCCCATTTAAATATTGCTTTCCAACTTCTGCATCTTTTTCATAGAATAAACCAGAGTCAATTTTCCATTCAATCTCGAAGTACGCATTGGAAATACAGTCCTTAATTTCTTTTAATGCATTGTCTGATATGGTTGATAAGGCCTTTTTTAGAGCCCGCTCCTTAGGAATTTTTTTAATTTTTTGACTAACAAAATTTTCTTTCCCAAGTGGAACAGACTTTAACAGCCCCACGATATCTTTCTCCGATGAATTTTTCGCATTCATCGCAAAAAAGTTTGTTATTTCTATTACGAGCTTCTGGAGCATTATCATTACGCATTTACCGAATTTTGGACTTTTCTATTGTCAGAGTTATCGTTAATTTGACTTCTGGAAGCCAACAAAATTAATTGAAATCAAATAGAACAACTCCTCGGTGCGTAGATAATTTTACAGGTAGCCTATCTGTTTCCGCTAATTTTTGATTTAATATTTCTTGACATTTAATGAATGCTTTTTCATCAAGATATTCCCAATAAAAACAAAGTTTACATGATGAAGCCTTGTTCCATATTTGACTTACTGTTAAACGATACAAACCGTGCGCCTTCATCTTGTCTATAGTTTCTTTTAAAGCATTCTCTGTTCGATAGATTGATAATTCCATGTGTTCTTTTGATTGATACTCAATTATATTTGTTGATACGAGCTTTGGGGCCATTAAAACTTCCTAAGGATTCAGAGCTAATTAATTATCATTTTTATAAAAATTACGCATGTGATTGTATCACAAGAGATGCAAAATTAATAATGGTATTCAATTAAAAAGTTAGATTATATTATTCAAACAAGAAAAATAAAAAATTAACTTACAGGAGGTTTCTTTTACCAGTGGCTTCCGCCAGGAGAATATTTTGATTGATATCCTTGCAATTACTACTCCTTTTTTTTTAATAATATTTTTAGGTAGTATCTCCTGTGTTAGAGGTTGGTTTAATGAAGAACACGGTCAAACACTTGCTCGTTTCGCATTTTTTGTCGTGCTCCCACCTTTTATGTTTATTGCAATAACTAGTAGCCCAACTGTAAACAACATTAATTTTTCGTTTTTACTTCAATATGAAATTTCAACAATCATTATTTTTTCAGTAGCAATAATAATTGCTCGTGGATTTTTTTCTCTTAAGCAAGCAGACCCCGCAATGTTTGGTTTGAACGCATCATACCCAAACTATGGATACATTGGTATCCCACTTTGCCTGCTGGCCTTCGGACATGAAGCAGCAATGCCAATGGCGCTTATATTGATAGCAGACACAATAGTGCTTTTGACTCTAGCGGCTTTATCAGCTTCACGATCAGATTCCAGCTCAATACGATCTTCATTAGTTAAAATGGCTAATTCAATGGCTCGTAACCCACTCCTGTTATCCGTGTTAATTGGTTTTTTTGCTTTAAACTTAGGTTTCAAACTTCCCAAAACACCGGCTCTTTTGCTTGAAATGTTAGCAGGAGCCGCTGCCCCAACGGCTCTCTTTGCACTTGGAATCACGTTGGTTGGGCAACCTATTTCATCTGTAAAACATGAGTTAGGAACATTAGTCACCTTAAAGTTACTTGTTCATCCGCTGTTAACAGCCACTATTTTCCTTTGTTGGCCATTTCTCGGCTTTGAGCGGACCGATACCATATGGATAAAAGTTGCCATTTTATTTTCATGCTTACCAGTAGCCGCAAATGTTTATGCTTTATCTCAATTTTATTTAACTTATAGTGGAAGAAGTGCAACTGCGATTATGGCAACCACTATTCTTGCTAGTATTACAGTACCAACAACTTTATATGTTCTAAAATTTCTGGAGTAAAATAGATGCTAGAGTCGAAATTTGGATATAAAGATAGTAAAGGAAATTATAGACCTAATAAGCGTGTTGGTTACCCACCTATTTTTATTTGGCCCATCCAACCTCAAGCTGCTCTTAGATGGTTAGTGTCATTTCCTGGTTATTTCCTGCCTTGGAATACATTTTATGTTGCAATTGGTCTGATATCTTGGTTCTATTTATCTCCAACTTTAGAGGCCTATAGTGAACCAAATGTAGAAACGTTTTTATTTATTTTTCTTCGAAATAGTATTCTAGTTGGTTTATATTTTGGTAGCTTTCATTTTCACTTATATATAAAGCGTGCTCAAAAATCTCAATTTAAATTTAATCCCAGATGGCCATCAACGAACTCCAAACAATTTATCCTCGGAAATCAAACGGTCGACAATATAATTCTAACATTTTTAAGTGGTGTCCTAATTTGGACAATATTTGAAATGGGTATTTTGTGGGTAGCAGCAACTGGATTGGTACACGTGATAAAAATTGAAGGGAATTTAAGTTATTTTATCATAATGATTTTTCTTATACATTTATGGAGAGATTTGCACTTTTACGTAATCCACCGACTAATCCATTTTAAACCACTATATTTATTAGCGCATCGCATCCATCATAAGAATGTCAATCCAGGCCCTTGGTCCGGTTTAGCGATGCATCCAATTGAACATACATTTTATTTCTCTTGCGCTTTGATCTACCTAATCTTCCCATTTCATCCAGCATTCATTATCATAACTCTCACTCACGCCGGCCTGAGCCCTGCTCCAGGTCACGCAGGGTTTGAAAGAATCAAGATGACAAATAATAATAGTTTTGACACTGAAAGTTATGCGCACTACCTCCATCACAAATATTTTGAGTGTAATTACGCTGATGGTATACTACCACTTGATCGCTGGTTCGGAACTCTCCATGACGGAAGTGACGAAGCTCAAAAAAGGCTTAAAAATCGTTTACGAGAGAGGACCAATCAAAAACGGTAACATGATACTGAGTTCCTTAAGCTAACAAAATAATAAAATAACTTTGGAAGCGTAAGTTAAAAACCATTAATGAGCCGGGAGTACAAAGACTATTTCCTGAGACATTTTTTCGCACCAACTTTACTTTTTAAAAAAAAAGACCAATTCCTATTCATCAAACAAAAGTAAGTTAAAGGAGTTTCCGATGATACTACGTACATGTATATTTTGCGTCAGTTTGTTTGTTGGATCAAGCGCGCTGGCGAGTAACTGCTCAGACATGGCTGCATTTAAATCGCAGATTGATAAATTTTTAAATACGGCCTCCATAACAGATACTTTAAAGGCTGATGTTAAAAAACTAGCAGACGAATGCGGACTTATGCACAACCAAGGCATGGCCGTTAGCACAATCGACTCGTGTGGCGATGCACTCAAAATGATTATGATAAACTAAATAGTTAGAACAGTTCGGATTTTAAAAAAATCCGAACTGACTGTATCAATAAAATGAATGATTGACGAGCCCATCTTCTTAATAGTTAAGGTTGTAGGAATTTTTTAGATAGCGTCGCCGGCTTACAATTACACAACGGTATATTTTTCGAGTAGATCAGGATCTTTAAATAAAATATCAGCCTTGCCTCCTAAAATTGAGACCTTAACTCCCATGTCTTGCATCTGATCAAAGATCTTTCCTTTAAAATCATCAAAAACTTTTGTTGAGGCCTGCTCACTTTGCCATGTATTTATCATATATAGGCTTGTTCTATCAATATCTACAAAACATTGGGTCAATAGACCTTGCAAAAAAAACTCAGATCCTACCAATTTTAATTTCTGCTTTATTGTATCTTTCGCAAACTCGTTCTGAAATTTAAAAGAATGAATTCTAACAAACATTTTCATTGTCCCTAAACTGATAGAATTAAAATAAAAACATTTAGTTCAATCTAACTTTAATTTTTCGTTTCTTCAAATATTTTAAGTCCTTTTTTGAAGGACATATACAGCAGAACCCAGGCCCTTAGAAATCAAATGATCTCCATACTCACAAAAGACTTCTTTATAATCTCCAGATTTTGTAACCGAACTTATTGCATCCATATAAGCCCGAACATTCAGTGTATGGTCATTATATGAAAAACATATAAAACCTCCCTCTCTTAAACAGTTTAAAGATTCGCGCAACAAAGACGGTGGACCTGCGCCAGAACTAATGACACCGACGGCACAAATAGCATTAAATTGTTTTCCGAGAGGAAATGGGCTATCGATATCTGTCTCTAAAATACGTGCATATATTTTTTTTTGTTGGGCAATATTTCTCATGTTTTCATTGATTTCAGTGCCGAAAATTTTTTTAAACCCTATTTTTTTTAATGCATAACCTGACAACCCCGTTCCACAACCAAAATCTAAAATGGGCGTTTGTATTGAAACAAACTTCCCCAAGGCCGCTGCGCATCTTATTGGCGATCGATATCCCATCTGCCTTAACTCATTATCATATGAATTCGCCCAGTTGGTATAAAGCGAATTAATATCATCTTGCGTTTCTATCTGATATGCTGACGAGAAAAATTCTTTTTTTGTTGCCAAGTCTATAGCCCTTTTCAAAAGTTGAAAAACTAGGTTAGTATAGAAATAGCTAAATATTGTAATAAAGTTAATTTGTAATGCAAAATATTTTATCTATTTATCTTTTCGAGCCATATTTTAGAAATGACTTTATTTATATACCAAACATAACTGTAAAATACTTTATTAGCCGAACAAAATAGGAATGATCAATTTTTAATTGGAGGGAACAATGAATTTAGAGATACTTTTTTGTCGGACAATCCTAGTAAAAAATTTAATGCTGATGTTGATCATTGCTTGGGGTGGTTGGGTACAGATCACAAATTCTAATGAGCTTAATGCTGGGGCACTAACTGATGTTGGTGGGTTACTATTTATATTATTTTCTATCGCCTATTTTATTACCTCATATTATTTGTACAAATTTAATACTATTGGAAAAAAATTTTTTTTACCAATGGTAGGTACTTTTATTATTTTAGGGTTTTTAACTGAGCTAATAAATGCTTCGCAATTTCCAAAAGATATATTTTATCTTTTTATTTTTTATATTATTTCCCCAACCTTCTTTGTTAGCCAGGGTGTGATTATCTCTCTTGTATATTTTAGTGATATTAAAAACAAATTTTTCTAAAAATTGTTTCTTTAATAAAATATCGTTGGACATATAAGTACTGACGAAAATAAATCGCGAAGATCCACAATACCAAATAAAATTTCTTCAGACTTAAATGGTAAAAAGTGTAGCATAAACATTTGGTTGAATATATTTTAACTTTAAATTTAAACTTCTGGTACCTTGAAGCACACCCTCAAACTATAGTCTTAGGTTTCTTCAATTCGAGGTAGAAACCAAACCATGAGACCAGCAATTGGCATGAATGAACAAATTAAATAAACATTTTCAATACCATATTCTTCAGTAACCACACCTAAGAAACCTGCGGCAACACCGCCAAGTCCAAAATTTAAACCATAAAATAATCCCCCAATTAATCCGATTCTATTCGGTAAAAGATCGATTGCGTATATCAAAATTGAAGCGAATGCGCTGGCCATTACTAAATTAATTAAAATTGTTAATATCCCAGTCCAAAATAAATCTGCGAAAGGTAATATTAGTGTTAGCGGAAGAGGCCCGAGAACAGAAATCAAAATAATACGATAACGACCAATTTTATCACCAGCAATACCACCTACTAAAACGCCGACCGCAGCTGAAAATAAAAAGACAAATAGCATACCTTGCGATTCTGGAATTGAAAGTCCAAAACGTTCAATCAAGTAAAACGTGTAAAAAGAACGAAAACTTTCACTATAAATATTCTTGGTGAACATTAAAAAGGTTAAAACAGAGAGGCCAACACCAATTTTAATAGGAGTATGAAGCCGTATATTTGCTTTGTTTTGTAAAACTTTTCGCATTGCGAGAAATGTAGCGCTTATTTCTTGCTGCTTACTTCCAATCCATATCAAGAGTACCATAGCCAATAGAGGCAGTGTGGCGAAAAATGAGAGGCTGGTTAATCCCCATGGTACAATGATAAGAGCCGCGAATATTGGTCCCAAAGCTCCACCCATCTGTCCTCCAACTTGAAAAATCCCCTGGGCAAGTCCTTGACGATTGCCAGCTGCGTACCGTGCCATTCGTGTTGCTTCAGGATGAAAAATTGATGAGCCTAACCCAATGAGAGCAACGGAAAATAAAATCGCTTCATAGGTTTGTGCGAAAGCAAGACTAAGCAAACCCAAAAAAGTCGCCATCATCCCAAATACTGGTGAATAGGGAGCTGCATATCTGTCGGTTAAAAACCCTATTAAAGGTTGGAGAAAAGCTCCAGCAATCTGAAAGGTTAAGGTAATCATTCCAATTTGAACAAAGTTCAGTGAATACTGAGATTTTAAAATAGGATAAGACGCCGGAATTAGAGATTGTGCTAAGTCATTCAAAAGGTGCGTTAAACTTAAAGTCACTAGTACTAAAAGGTAAGTCCTAGACTTAACTGGGGTAGCCATAATAATATTTTTTAACCACTGAATTTTTTATAATAATCAAATAGCGATATCAGTTAACGGTAACCTTCTCAACATTAATTCTAGAAATAAGCAAAGTTATAAACCGATAACTCTTATAGTTCGTAAAAAATTCAACATAAAATTAACATGAAGTCTAAACAGGTAACAAAACTATTTGCATGCTCTGGAAGACCTCGAATACATCCAACCAACAGCTATTAAAATAACACTGGCTTCCGTCAACATGTAAACGTCGCTTTTGCCCATCAAATACCTGATCTAAATCTTCCTTTGCAAAAAGCAAAATTCATGTACACTGAGATGTATATACTGCCTTTTACAATAAATAAGTGGAACAAGACAACCGAAGAGGAGAAACTAATATCATTAACGCAAAATGAAGTGAATTACTTTAGCCGCAAATTGTTAGAAGATTACGATGCAAAACGTCCTGGAAAAATTTTCCAAGAAAAAATAAGAATCAATAATGACGACGCTTTGTGTTTACAAACAGCCGTTGCCAATCTAAGAGAAATTAGAGGCGAGAAGGTCATTGGTTATAAAATTGGGTGTGTTGGGAGATTGTCCCAACAAAAAATGGGATTAAGCAGTCCCGTTTTGGGTAGATTATGGACAAATGAATTATATCAAAACGGAGCTATATTAAAAAAAAGTAACTATACGAACCCTGGTATGGAAGCTGAGTTTGGAATTAAATTAAATCGAGACATAAAACCAAATTTAGCCAGCTTTGAATATATATTAGCTTCAATAAAATCGATTCATCCTGTTATTGAAATACACAATTTAATTTTCTACGGAAATCCTCCGAATGGAGCTGAGCTCATCGCTAATAATGCTATCCATGCCGGAGTAGTGTTAGGGCAACCAATAGAAAGACCAGCGATATCCATCAATACTGATCTAAAACTGTTCTTTGATAACAATTTAATTGGTTCTTGGTCAAATAAAGTGTGGCCATCTGATATTCTTTCAAAAGTTAAGTGGTTAGCAATAGAATTAGAAAAATTGGGAAATATTTTAAAAAAAGGCAACTTAATCCTAACTGGTGCTTATGGATTGCCCATGACGTTAGATGATAAACAGTTAGTTCAAGTAAAGTCATCAGCCTTTGGTAATGTATCCGCAATTTTTAATTGAGGCTGAAATTTGTTAATTTTTTTCAACCAGTTTTTGTGCCCATATGTAACCATCAGCCTGTTTCGTAGAAATAATCCTGAGCGGTTCACAGTCCTTTTTAGCCTCTTTCGGCTGCAATCCAACCCATTTTCTTACCTCGCCAGTTCTAAAGCAAAATTCACTGCTGTGGTAAGGGCATAAAATTGTGCCTTCTGGCGTAATTTGACCTACTTCTAGCGGCAAGTTCATGTGAGGGCAAATATTCTCGATAGCAAAAATCCCATCCTGATTTATGAGAAGTATCTCTTTACCATCATGCTCAATTTTTTTCTTCTCTCCAGGTTCCAACTCGCTAATCGGCAAAGTTCTGAACCAAGTACTACCGTCAATCTCTTTTTCGTTAACAACGGAATGATCAATCAATTTATTTTCATTAACTGAACTTACCTCATGCAATGTGATAAGTTGACTGGATCCTCTAAGTTTCAAACGAACAAAGTTTCTAACCTCTACAGAGTCCTTAATTATTTCATAAGCAACATCAGAAATAAGAAACCTAGTTCCTGCGTCTTTATTTACAGCTTCTATCCGACTTGCAATGTTAACAGTATCTCCAATTACAGTGAACTTCTTGTCTTCACCAAACCCAACAGAGCCTAGGATCACTTCTCCAAAATGGACACCAATTCTGATATCAAAGTCCCTACCATAAGCATTAGAGAGGTACTCTTTAAACTCATCCATTGCCTTTAACATTTCTACTGAAGCGTTTGCGGCCCGTAAAGTTTGCTGCCTCGACTCTTTAAGCCCAAAAATTGCCAAAATAGCGTCACCAATATAATTATTAACTTCACCCCCATTTTTAATAATGATATCTCGCATTATTGAAATGTACCTATTAAGAATAAAAATTACATCATAAGCGGAAAGTGCCTCGGAAAATGGAGTAAAACCTTTAATATCGCAAAACATTATGGACAGGTTTCTAATTGTTCCAACGGACTCCAACTTCTTATTAGCTAATTGATTACTATTGCTCAAATCGCGCTTGTCCAAAAGAAGCCTCCTGTAGGAGACAGGGCCATTGATTGTTGTCTGGCAAGCGAGCCTGATATTTTCTGGGAAAGATAATTTATTTGAGAGTTTTTGCTCCAGTTCAGATCTAGAAGAACAATTGCCCAATCCATCAATTATCTCAATTCTGCAAGTTGAACATTTTCCGGTTCCTCCGCATGCGCTCAGATGAGGTACATTAGCTCGCAAGGAGGCCGTTAAAATGGACTCATTTATTGAAACATCAATTTGTTTATTGTCAGGCTCAACCATAGCAAAAAAGCTAGTTTCGTGGTTGAGGTTTTTATCAATAATATTGTGACTGCCATCACAAAAAGGTTTATTTTTGGTTTGCTTACAAGTACAGAAAAATTTTGTTTCAGTTTTAGAAGCTGTGTATTTTAAAGGTTGGGAATTTGATCCAATATGGCTACCATCACAAAATGGCTGCTTCTTACTTAAACCGCAGCTACACCAAAAATAACTTTTATCTTTTTCTAATTCGCGTTGTGCCGGTTTAAATTTGTTCACGTTAAATACCTTGAAAAAATTATTTTAATTTTGCAAGAAACATGCAGTAACAAAAATTATTGTATGTGACCAACAATTTAAGAATCATTATACATTTTATTTATCGATTAATAGGCTTTAAACAGTACATCAACTTTAATAATAGCTTCAACCGAAATATAGTTTGATATTAAGTAGAAAGTTAACTAGAGGACCAAATAGATGGAGCATAGTTTTTCACACGAAATGTTTCGAACGCTACCGACTGTAATCCAAGCACTGAAAAACCCACGCTCGCCACGTAGTGTTTTAAATTACATTTGCGCTTGCGATACCTCAGATCCAAAAAATAGAAAACTGTTGAGTACTGAAAAGAAAGTGGCACCTTTACTCAATATTTGGTTTGCTAGTGGCGTGGCGCTGGATGAATTATGCCAACCATTCGCGAGCGTTGTTCGAGAATTGAAAGCTGATCCACCGTCCTTAATTGGTAGAGAATGGGAAACACTTGAAGGTAAAGTCGCAAAGCTATTGCTAGCAGACCAGTTATCGCGTTCATGTTTTAGAGGAACAAAAGAGGCCTTTTCTTTTGATAAAATTGGTCAAAGATTAGCTAATGAGTTGTTTGAGCCCACCACATTAGAAAAGACCTTAAAGCTACCAGCTGCGCTTCTATATCTTGTACCTTGGGCATTAGCTCATTCAGAAAACGTATTGGATTTAAAGCGTGCCTGTGAGATAATAGACATATGTAACATAGCTTATCCAAATTTTAACCTGTTTGAAGGTAGTAATAAACAAGCAGTGTTTCAACATCGTCAAGTATTAGAAAAATTCGGTAGATATCCTCAGCGAAACCAAGAGCTTGGCCGAGCAAGCACTACGAAAGAAAAAGAGTGGTTAAATGATAAAGAAAATCTACCGATCTGGGCTGGTGGCAACCTTTCTATCGACCGATCTGTAAATTAAGTTTAGCAATGGGCCTCGACAAATTTATGGAATATTAGCAAATACTTATGCAGTTATCAAAAACAAATTTCTTACATTTTTTAGCTTGCCCAAAGTCTCTTTGGCTATTAAAAAATAAACCCCACGATTACCCCCATAGAACGATGTCAACCTACGAAGATAAATTAGCCTTGGAAGGTTACGAAGTTCAAAAACTAGTGCAA
>MDTB01083448.1_pt1 | contig 15077 bp, 13 predicted proteins | sample 811161 | NCBI WGS metagenome assembly MDTB01 (sample SAMN05326650, study PRJNA326480) | marine metagenome | isolation source: seawater | place: Mediterranean Sea | collected 2009
CTCACCAATTTTTAAATCAAGATTATTTTTTGTTGTTTTATCAATCAAAATAGAATCAGATTTTGTTTTGAGTAAACTCAGTGAATTTGCAGGTTCAACTTTTACATTTCCAAGAAGCGGATAGAAATTATCAATTACTTTTATTCTTGTTGTTTTACTTTCCTCATTAACAGTTCTTATAATAGACGTAAACTCAATAACCTCCGTTATTAAGAATTTATTTTTTAATTTATCTAAAAATTCATCATTTAAAGCTGTGTTTTTTGTAGACATCTCTAAATCACCTCCAAGAAAAACTCTTGCATTATCTTTAATTTCATCTTCAATACTATTTTTTAAAATTGTAACTGAAGAAAAAATTAGCAAACTGATAAATATTGTAAAAAAGACTTTTGAGATCTTTGCTTTATTCTTATTTAATTCTTTAATTAGAAATTGAAAATTCTTTGGAAAATACATAATTAATTTTTTATTTGACCATCGAATAAATTTATAACTCTATCGCATTTTTTTGCTAATTTAATATTGTGAGTTACTAGAAATAAACTGATTTTTTTTTTTTTAGAGTAATTTATTAATAAATTAGAAACTAGTTCTGTATTTTTTCTATCTAAATTACCAGTAGGTTCATCTGCTAGAATAACTTGTGGATTAAATGAAATTGCCCTAGCAATTGCAACTCTTTGTTGCTCTCCACCCGACAACTCGGAAGGTAAATTATTTTTTCGTTTCTCTAGACCAATGTCAGAAAGAATCAAAGTAGCCTTTTCTTTTTCATTTTTAATTTTATTTATTTGCATAGGAAACATGACATTTTCAAGAGCTGTATAATTTGGTATTAGATAAAATTGCTGAAAAACTAAACCAATTTTTTTTTTTCGTATTGCGGTTTTTTGTTCCTCACTTATTACAGAAAAATCTTTATTTTCAAACACAATTGACCCAGTTGAAGGTTTTTCTAAACCAGACATAAGCATCAAAAGACTTGTTTTTCCTGAACCGCTTTCACCGATTAAAGCTACTCTTTCATTTTTTTTTAATTCAAAATTTATATTTTTTAAAACCCTGATATGATTCCCATTTACATTGTAATTAAGATTAATGTTATCTAGTTTATATAATTTATTCATTTTAAGATTTCTTGTTATATTGATTTTTGGTCTAAACTTTATACCAACAAAAGTTTATTGTAACCAAAAAATTGTATTGTTTGGTGATAGCTTAATGTCAGGTTATGGACTTGAAGAAAAATTTCATCTATCAACTATTTTAGAAAAAAATCTTAAAGAAAAAGGCTTTGATATAAATGTTATTAATGCCAGTGTATCTGGAGACACCACAACTGGTGGACTAAACAGATTAGAGTGGTTACTTGAAAAAAGAAATATAGATATTGTTATATTATGCCTAGGGGCTAATGATATGTTAAGAGGAATCAAACCTTCCTTAATAAAAAAAAATTTAAATAAAATTCTAGAAATTTTGCAAGAAAGAAATATAACTATTCTCTTAGCTGGTATGCTATCTCAAGAAACATTGGGAAAAGAATACAAAAATAAATTTGACGGCATTTATCCTGAGCTTGCAAAAAAATTTCAGATTTCTTTTTTACCATTTTTATTAAACGGTGTTGCTCTGAATACTGAATTAAATTTAAGTGATGGAAAACATCCTAACCAACGAGGTATTAAAATAATAAGTAAAAACCTTGAAAAAAAACTAACTGATCTTCTTCATAATTAATTTATTTAATAAAAAATCACTAATTCAATGGATTTATACAAACAATGAAAGTCAATATAATTAAGAGCTTTAGACCCAACGCAACTGATTGAAAATCCAATGAACTTCGTTTTATCTCCGTTCGAGTCGGACTAGAAATACTATTAAGGTACACAGAATAACTATTTGAAATCTTAGTGTATTAATTTATAATTTAAATTTAAAGATGAATGATTAATCAAGTGAAAAAACTTAATAAGCTTACAATTATTGGTCCCCACAAATCTGGAACAAAATTTTGTAATAAGATTCTCATTAATAATTTTGGTAAACATAATGTTAGCTATGAAGTCCGAAGACACGCAACCGGTGGACCTTTTAAGTTTTCTGAGGAAAGTATTATTAATTTTAAAAAAAAATTTAAGTTCGAATACTTACTTTTTATTGTTAGAGAAAGAAAAACATACTTAAAATCATTATATTCTTATCATATTAAGCTTGGCGGAACAAAAAAATTCGTTCCTTTTTCACAAGATAAGGAAATTTTACTGAAAATTAATCATAAATTTATTAAAAGGGTTTTAATAACACATTTTTCAGAGAAAATTATTTTTGTAGATTTCGAGGAGATGACAAAAAAGACTGAAGAATTTATAAATAGAATTTCAAAAATTTCAGGAATTAAAGTAAGTTCTCTTAACAAAGATTTTACTCCTATCAACGTATCCAATGATCCTTTTTCTAATAAAATTAAAAGACTAGCAAATTTATGCACTAATAAAATATTTTTAAAATTTATCTTAAAAACTTTACTTCATATCTTTCAATTTTTTAAAAAAAGAACTAAAACTTAAATCAAGTATGCTAATTGATTAACAATTTTTATACTTTTAGTGTAAAAAAATAAATAATTTTATTTGTTTCTCAACAAAATCTTTTGATCTTTTGATATTTTATATGGCTCCCAATCAGTATTAAACCATTTATACATACCATCTATGTTTAAGTGACTTTCATCTCTAAAATATTCATGATTATCAGAAATCTCTTTTATATAATAAAAAAAATAGAATTCATTTGTATATTTTAATATTGAAGAGATAAAATCTTCAAAAAATTTCTTATGCTGTTCATAATATTTTTTGCTTAAAACAGGTGTGAGAAAAATTACTTTTTTATTCTTCTGATTACAAAGTTTTTCAATGTCTGCAACATATCTTGCTAACTCAAAATTATTATAGGATTTACCTTTCAGTCTCACAGGATTTTCCCCACCCCATATATTTTTTTTATTATAAACTCGAACACCACGATCATCATACTTAATTTTTTGGTTATTAGATAAAACCTCTAATAAATATTTCATGGATCTATTAAGTGATTGCAAGTTAGATTCCTTTATTGTTTGAAGTAAGAATTCTAGTTTTGGCGTTTCAATAAAAATCTCTTCTACATTAACAAAATATTTTTCAGTTGTTAGTGAGTGAAGATCAAGAGATACATAAATTCTCTCAATATTTTCCCAATGATTTTGATCTAATTTTTTTAGAAAATCATATATAGCGTCAGGTCTTGCATAAATATAATTTAGATTTAGAAGGTTCTCTTTTACAATAGAACTTGATACCTGCTGGATTCTTGACGATCCAAAAATAATTGAGTATTTTTCATCATTTAATTTCTTTATTAAGTTTCTGGTTTGATTTGGGTTAGTTTCATAAGAAAAAATACCGTCAATCTTTATATATTGAAAATTTATTAATTTAGCACAAAGAATTATGCTCATCAGAATTAAATATATAATTATAGAAAAAATTACTAAAAATTTTAAATAGTGATGTGATTTACTAGAAATCATAATAAATAAAATTAGTTGGTTGTTTGTTTACTATAAAAATACCAAGTACAAAAATAATTGAAAATATTAATGACCAAATAAAGTTTGGCTTACACATTAAATAATTATCAAATATACTTGACTTAGAATTATTAAAAAAATTTTTGGAAATTGTATTTGTATTTGGGAAAAAAAATACAATTAATGAACCCACAATACAATAATAAAGTAAATAATAAAAATTAAATTGATCACCCATAACCCCGTCGTAAATAATAAAATCTTTTAAAATTGGACTAGCGTTAGTATATTTTTCAAGAAAAACAAATTTCGTAGGAAAACTAATTTTTTCAAAACCAAACATTGCGCTCCATATTACAAGTGTATCATTAAATGAACTTGCTTTGAACGGAACCCAAGTTACGATTATGATAATAAAAGTAAAAAATATCTTAAATTTTTCATTTACAAAATTAAAACTATTTTTTAAGTAATGAGAAACTAAAAGTAATAAACCGTGAATCCCCCCCCAAAATACAAAATTCAAACTTGCACCATGCCAAAGACCACCAATAAGCATTGTGGTTAAAAGATTTATATTTCTTGATACTATGCCATTTTTATTTCCTCCCAACGGTATATATAAATAATCTCTTAAAAAATTACTTAGAGTTATGTGCCAATTTCTCCAAAAATTTATGATGTTAGTAGATTTATATGGTGATAAGAAATTTGTTGGTAGATTTACGTTAAAAAATTTTGCAATTCCAATTGCCATATCTGTATAGCCTGAGAAATCAAAATATATTTGAAGTGTAAAAGCCAAAGCACCAAACCAAGCCTCAAAGAATTTTACTTGAGTGTAACTGTCAATTTCAAAAATTATATTTGTATATTCAGATAACGGATCGGCTAAAAAAACTTTTTTAAAAAAACCAATCATAAAAATTGTTGATCCTAAGGCAAAATTCTCACTTATTTTAAACTTAATATTTTCACTAAACTGAGGGATTACTTTTCTAAACTTTATTATTGGCCCGGCAATCAATTGAGGAAAAAAAGAAACAAAAAGAAAGTAGTCTAATACTCTACACTTACTCTCTTTATGATTATATCTATCAACTTGATATGCAATTTGTTGGAAAGTAAAAAATGAAATACCAATCGGCAGTGAATCGGCAAGTAAACTCGCATTAATCAAAAAATCTGCCTTAATAAGTGAAAATGCAAATAGCAAATATTTGTAATAAAATAAAATTCCTAAATTCACTGAGATAATAAGAAAAAGTAAATATCTCTTTTTAAATGAACTTATCAATTTATAAAAAATAATATTTATCGAAATAGAAAAAAACAATAGTGAAATATATTCCTTATTTGCTAAACCATAAAATATAAAACTAATTAATATTAAAAAGAAATATGCAAAATCTGACGAAACCTTCCTTTTTAAAAAGAAATATCCTAAGACCGAAATAGGAAAAAATAATAAAAGAAATTTTGTTTGAAAAAAAAGCATCAATAAAGATCCCGGATATTAATAAACCACTAAATTTTTTATTTTTAATAAAGGCTTTTATTAAAACTTAGCTTATTAAAAAAAACTACAAGTACAAGTATTAAATATGTAATTAATATTTGTTTAACTAAAAACCCACTTGCCCTTGGAAATATATCTGTTCGAGTCAGTCCGGGGGTATCATTAAGAGGATTATTATGATAGTTTAATTATTCATGAAAATTTTTTCTATATTTTTTTTTTTTCTCTTGTTGTTTCTCTTTTCTATTAAAGTTGAAGCTAAAGATTATGATGGTAATAATTTTATTTGCGCGGATGAAATAGGACCTATACTTGAGTTTCCTGTGCCAAAACTTGTAGGTAATAATACTAAAAAAAAAATAATTATTAAACTATTTGAGAAGCAAAATAGAAATCAACAAATAAGACAACAGGCAACTATTCAAAAAAAAACAAGTCCAATTGACAATACTTATTTTTATTATGAAGTAAATTATATTTCTAGTGATAAAAAAACAAAAAATTTAAAATTTGAATTCTTTCCACCCACTACAGCAATGTTTCAAATTGAAGGCACTCAATTTGTCGATCTAGTTTGTTGGCAAAATAAAAATTTAATGATGAAAAAAATAATAAAATTGAGCGTAATGCTCTCATAAATAAAGAACTAAAGTGCAAAACTAAAAAACTGAAGTGCAAATTTTATCTTTAAAGTTTTCACGAATAAAATATAATATACTGGATATAAATTAAAATAAAAGGAATAATAAAAATGCAAAAAATAGCTTTTATCACAGGCGCCAACAGAGGTATAGGATTCGAAACTGCAAAAAAATTAGCTGAAACAGGTATAAAAGTAATTTTGGGATCAAGAGATTTAAAAAAAGGGGGAGAAGCACTTGAAGAATTGTCATCAATGAAAATTGATGGAGATTTGATTCAATATGATGCATTTGATTTAGATGCACCACAAAAAGTTTATGATTATATTTCAGAAAAATATGGGAAGTTAGATATCTTAATTAACAATGCTGGCGTTCTTCTGACAGGAAACCTTTTTGTTACTAATAGTTCAAGTGTAAGTGAAAAAGATATAAAGGATACTTTCCAAACTAATTTATTTTCAGTTATTTCTCTAACTCAGAAATTACTTCCATTGATTAAAAAATCAAGTGCAGGAAGAATTGTAAATGTTTCAACAATCTTAAGCTCATTAACACTTCATTCAGCTAAAGATTCTCCAATTGCACCAGCAAAGGAGTTTGCCTATAATGCGTCAAAGACTGCTTTAAATGCATATACAATTCATCTCGCGCTCGAACTAAAAGATACAAAAATAAAGGTAAATTCCGGTCACCCGGGTTGGGTAAAAACTGAATTAGGTGGTCCTAATGCCCCAATGGAAGTTAAAGATAGTTATAAAACATCATTACGTTTAGCTACATTAGATGATGATGGTCCAAGTGGTGGACTTTTTCATGAAGATGATACTATACCTTGGTAAAACGTAACAATTTTTTTTTACGCTAATTTTAATTTAATAGGGGGTCTTTTAAATTGAAAAAATTAAATAGAATAAAAACAATAATACCGCTGAGAAACAAATAATATAATGTTGGGATAATTGTTATTCTTAGTGTATCGCCTTCCCTTCCAAGTAAACCAACAGTTGCTGATGCTGCTACAACATTATGTATTGCCACCATATTTCCTGCTGCAGCACCAACACTCTGTGCAGCAACCATTAAAGCGCCTGATAAACCTAACAAATTAGCAGTTTCATATTGAAATTGACTTAACATTAAATTACTTACGGTATTTGATCCTGCTAAAAAAGCTCCCACAGCTCCAATAGATGGAGCAAAAAATGGATAAATTTGTCCCATTAAATTTGACATACCTTGAGCCATGGCAATAGGCATACTTTGAATATCATTATTATTTACTCCAGAATTAATCATTACTCTTACTAGTGGAACAGTAAAAATTAAAACAAAAACAGCTCCTACCATTGTTTTAGCCGAATCTTGAAAAGCGTTTGAAATTTCTTCAAAATTCATTCGATGTAAAAAAAATGTTATTATACATACCATTATTAGAATTCCACCTGGTAGATAAAGAATTTGAAAGCTCGCGTTAATATTTTCTTCATTCAAAATATTAAAAAAGTTTAGATTTATCGATTTTAAAAAAACTTTAAAAGGTTCATATGTTCTAGATAACACAAGTAGAATTGCTAAAAGTAAATACGGAAACCATGCAAAATAATTATTAATTTTTTTAAAAGAAATTTTATCAAGAGAAATTTGAAGATTTCCAATCCATGTAGATGGCCATTCTGAACTTGGCGCAAAGTCCCATGAATCTTTTGGAATTAAAAATCTACATTTAATCGCAAAAGTAACAATTGTTAACCCAATTAGTCCACCTATTATTGATGGAAACTCTGGTCCTAAGAAAATACCAGAAATTAGGTAGGGAATTGTAAAGCTAAAAGCAGAGAATATTGCAAAAGGGAGTATTGATAAACCCTCTGTCCACGATCTTCTCTTACCAAAAAATCTTGTCATTATTAATATCAACAGTAGTGGCATAAAGGTTCCACATATAGAATGTATCAGCGCAACCTCAGATATAATTATTTGAAAAAAAGAATCCCAATTAGTTCCTTTTTCATAAAGTTTTTCAGTTAACATTGCTTTGTCCAACCCTCCTTGAACACCTATAATCATTGGTGTTCCAACTGCTCCGAAAGAGACCGGTGTAGATTGTATCATCATTCCAAAGACAACAGCAGCTAATGCAGGAAATCCAATTGCTACCATAAGTGGGGCAGCAATAGCAGCAGGCGTTCCGAATCCAGAAGCACCTTCAATAAAACAACCAAATAACCAGGCTATTAAGATGACTTGAATTCGCCTATCGGGGCTTATACTTGAAAAACCTTTTCTAATAGTTGCTACTGCTCCAGAATATTTCAGTGTATTCAAAAGCATTATTGCTCCAAATATTATCCAGGCTATACCTAATGTAATAATAAAACCTTGAATAGATGAAGCTACAATTCTTGAAGCACTTACTCCCCAGACAAAATAAGATATTATACACGTGAAAAGAAAAATAATTGGCATTACATTTCTAGCTGCCATTCTAAAACCAATTAACATTACACCTGCAAAAAAAATTGGTGTAAAGGCCAAAATAGAAAGCAAATTAGATCCCAGATTCATATAAATAATTATGAAATATAAAATTCAAGATGTACATTAATAATTTATTAACCCTGCTTACCATGCTTTACAAAGGATTATTAGGAATTTTAATTTATTAGCTTTGAGTTTTTTACCTCTAGAGCTTGTATGAGTGAGTCTATTTTACCGTTTTTAACAAAACTACTAAATTCTGATTTCTTTGTAGCAATCTCACTAATTGATTCTGCTAATAAAACATCAAAAATTTTCCATCTATTTTTTTTAAAAACAAGAAGATAATCTATATTTATTTTCTCTGATTCATTGAAGATCAGTTTAGATTTCACCATGAAATATTTTTCTGCGACTTTTTTTTTCTCTAAAATTTTAAAATCTAAAGCTCTTAGTTTTCTGAATCTTTTAATATAATTTTTGGCTACATATTCTTCGAAAACTATATTAATTTTCTTTCGTTTATCTTCTTCAATATTTTTCCAACTATTACCAACAATCATAGAAATCATTTTTTCAATATCATATGTTGTTTTAATTAACTTCATAATTTTATTCGTGTCATTATAGTTTATAGCTAGACCAACCTTTAATCCTTCATGAAGTTGATTTATAGTTTCTAATGGATTATTAGATTTATCAGATATTACAATTTCATTTTTTTTTTGAAGTTTAAGAGAATTATCTTTTAACAATATTTTTTTTTCACTATCTTTTTTTTTTTTCTTTAATTTTTTTTGTTCACTTGACCGTTCTATATTTCTATTTTTTTTAATTATTTCTTCACTTTTATTAGTTATATTAATATTTTGTTCTTCCTTATATTTATTAATCTCATCTGTTGTTATAATTTCAACTTCACTTTTGTTACTTAAAAGATTTAGAACTGAAATACAAATAGCTACTGATAAAATAAAAAAAATTAATTTATTTATTTTCATAATTAATATCTTAGATAAATATTCAAATAATTCTTTTATAATTTAAATCTAAATTTCTTTTTTTTAAAGTTTATTTCTAAATGATATCTTATAATTATTTTTTTATATCCATTAATATTTTGGAAATAAAATTAGATATATATAAAGATCCAAACTTAGAAAGATGGTCTGGATCTTTATATATTTTTTTATTATTAATTATTCCACGACAACTATTTTCATCACAAATAAATTCTGAAGGCTCAATAATTTTTATTTTGTCATATTTGGATGCAATTTCAATAACCAGTTTTCTATAACGACTACTTCTTAACTCAAATTCTTCTATACTAACAAAACATTTCGAGTATGAAGGTTCTTTTATCACTCTCTCTATACCAAAAAGTTTGATTTTTTTACCCTCCATATCGCACATACGTGCAGGTGCACCTAATTCTGGGATATCAATTATATAAAATATTTCTTTGTTTTCCGGGAGTTTTGAAAGCCTTTCAAATGTATTATGCATCCCAATTTCAAATAACTTCCATCTATCTGTCACATCGTCATAACCTTTTAAATTAAGTTTTAGTCCTTTAACTCTTGCTTCCATTTTACCCTTAAAAGTTGTTCCATCGAGGTAAACAGGCCCCATATTTGATAAAATTAAAAATCCAAAATCTTTATTGTTTATAAATCTATCTAAGGCTTTATTTATCTTCTTTGGACATTCACCTTCCTTAAATCTTGAATCAATTCTATCAAAGTCAAAAAATGGAATACACCCATTCGAAGAATAATCCTCTACCATTGTGTCTCCAAAATATTCCTTTAGACCCCATGTATAATGTGCAGCATGTGAATCACCCAATACCATTATACTTTTTTCTATATTAAATTTTGGTGATGAAAAAAAATTATTTACAAAATCATCTGTTTTATCTTTTATTTTAAGATGACCCAACAATCCTGCAAAAAGTAAGATAGCGGATGTCACAAAGAAATATATAAAAATTTTTTTTCTTTTTATTCTTTTGCTATCTCTAAAAGGCTTCTCTATATATTTATAACTTAAGATCGAAACGCAAATAAGAATAATAATAAAAAGAAATTTATCTAAGTTACCTAAGTTGATTTCAAGATATCCTAATATTGCCAAAACAGGAAAATGGATAATATATAAACTGTAACTTATTTTTCCCAATCCACAGATAATATTATTCTCTAAAAGTTTCCTTATATATTTTGTTTTCTCACAAAAAATAATCAAAACCACTGTAGAAAATATTGGAATCATAGTTAAGATGCCAGGATGAAAAGTGTTATCTTTAAATAAAATGATTGAAAATATTATTCCTAAAATTGAAACTAAAGAAATAAATTCTGAGTAATTATTTTTACTCTCTGACTGTCTCAATATAAAATAGGATAATGCTCCGCCTAAGATTTCCCAGACCCTTGTGACGCTAAGATAGAAAGCTGCATCCTTATTATAAAATGAAAGAATATTTGAAATTGAAAATGAAAGAATAAATAATAAAATTATTATTCTAATTTTGTACTTATCATTTTTTGTTAAGAAAAATAACAAGATTGGGAAAAAAAGATAAAACTGTATTTCAATAGAAAGACTCCATGTATGTAGAAAAGGTTTCAAATTATTTTCTAATGTAAAATACTCTCCTTCTTCTAACCAAAAAAGATAATTAGATGAAAATGTTATTATACTGAAAATACTTTCAAAGTAGTTTCTTAGATCAGCCTCTATGAAAAAAATTAAAACAAATGGAATTGTTAAAAAAATTACTAAATATAAGATAGGGATTATTCTTCTAATTCTTCTTTCATAAAACTTTGTAAATTTAAATCTTTTTTCTTCTAAATCCTCGGAAACTATTGCTGTTATTAGAAAGCCGCTTATGACAAAAAATATATCAACACCTAAATATCCACCAGTAAAAGGCATTATTTTCAAATGGTAAAAAATGACTGCCATCACAGCCAAAGCTCTAATACCATCTATATATGCTCTATATTCCAAGCGTTTTGATTCCATAGTAAGGTTTTTTTATAATTTGTAATTAAGTTAATAAAAATAATTAAAACAAAAAATCAAAGCTAATTCCTTTACTCTTTTTTTTAAATATTTAATCTATTCAGATATTCAAATACTCTTTTTTTGATTTTGAATTAATTCCTTCATTTAAATTCTTATTATTTTGTAGTATCAATCTAAACTGAACTCGTTTCTATAATCAATCTGCAAAACCCTATCTTGTTTTTTCTTTTCTATAATAAAGTTTTCAATAACTAGAATATCAAGATTTGTGCCCATCAGACATCTAAAAGCATCTTTAGGTGAACAGACAATCGGCTCTCCCCTGATATTAAATGATGTATTAATTAATATTGGTGTTTTGGTAATCTTATGAAATTCATAAATTAGTTCATAAAAGATTGTATTCGTTCTTTTATTGACGGTCTGTACTCTTGCACTATTATCAACATGAGTAACTCCTGGGATAACAGATCTAACATTGTCAATCGAAGATAAATCTCTTTGTTTTAATATTTGATTTTTTTTTAGTTTTTCATCTTTTACATCAGAAACAAATAACATATAAGGGCTTTTTCCAATATTCTCAAACCATTCGTCTGCGTATTCTTCTAAGATAGCTGGTGCGAATGGTCTAAAGCTTTCTCGAAATTTAATTTTAAGATTAAGTTGTTTTTGTATATTTTTTTTTCTGGGGTCTGCTAAAATAGACCTTGCTCCAAGAGCTCTTGGTCCAAATTCCATTCTTCCTTGAAACCAGCCTATTGCCTTGCCTTTTGAAATTTGTAAAGCAATTTTACTGGCAAGTTTTTTGCGATCACAGATAGTGAACTTAGCCCCTATTTTCTTCAAGAAATTACTTATCTCATTTTTATCAAATTTTGGACCTAAAAATGAACCTTCCATTGCATCGCTGTGACTTATTATTCTTTTTTTTTTTTTGCCTATATGCCAAAATGCTAATGCTGCTCCAAGAGAGCCTCCAGCATCCCCTGAAGCAGGCTGAATCCAAATATTTTTAAAAATTTTTTTTTTTTTTAGTATTCCATTAACTACACAGTTTAAAGCTACACCTCCAGCTAAGCAGACATTACTTACACCAAACTCTTTTCTTACTGATTGCATTATCTTTAATACAATATCTTCAGTAACTTTTTGTATTGAAGCCGCAATATCCATGTGAAACTCACTTATCTTAGTTTCTGATTTTCTGGGTTTTTTTCCAAATAAATTTATAAAATTTTTATTAATCATTTTGAATCCAACAGAATAACTAAAATACTTTTGATTTAATCTAAATGAACCATCTTCTTTTATATCAATTAAATTATCTGCAATTAATTTTGAGTACTTTGGTTTTCCAAAAGGAGCCAAGCCCATTAATTTATATTCTCCACTATTAACTTTAAATCCACAATAATAGGTAAATGCAGAATATAACAAACCAAGTGAGTTTGGAAATCCAATCTCTTTCATAATTTCAATATTATTATCTTTACCTAATGCAATCGATGATGTTGACCACTCTCCCACACCATCAGCGGTAACAATTATCGCTTCTTTAAAAGGTGATGGGAAAAAGGCACTAGCTGCATGACTCAGATGATGTTCAGAAAAAAAAATTTTTTTATCATTGATTTTTGGATCTATATCTTTGAGATTATCTATTATAACTTTTTTCATAAATAACTTCTCTTTTAACCAAATAGGCATAGATAATAAAAATTGTTTAATTCCTTTTGGAGCAAAAGCTAAATACGTTTCAAGTAGTCTTTCAAACTTTAGGAATGGTTTTTCAAAAAAAACAAAAGCATCAACGTCATTAAGATTAATTTTTGAATAATTTAGTAAATCTATAAGTGCATTTTTAGGAAAACTTGAATCATGTTTTACTCTAGAAAATCTCTCTTCTTGAGCAGCATAAACAATCTTACCATTTTCAATCATAGCGATTGCACTGTCATGAAAAAAAGCAGAAATACCAATAATTCTATTTTTTTTCATTAATCAAAATATTGTATAAATAAATGGCGCAACAGCTGTACCTTGCGTGGCGATAATTAAGAAACTGAATAATAAAAGTACAAGCGCAATTGGTATGATCCAAAATTTTTTTCTCTTAAACAAAAAAATGACAAACTCTTTAAAAAAACTTAGCATTAAAATTGATCTGTAAAATTAATTTTCTTATTTTTTCTTATCTCCCAATAAGAATTTATTGTATTAGACTTCTTTTTTTTTAAAATATCAACTCTAAGAAGTCGAAAAATAATATTAATTGGCATTATAGTTATTAGGTAAACAATTATTAAAATTACAGGCGAAAAAAATTTACCTAGAAAAAAACCAAATTTTTCCCAATAAAACCCAAAAAATTTATAAAAACTAGGTTTTATTATAGTTATTAAAAAAAAAAACAGCGAAAGATAAATAAATAAAAAATAGTTAGAATTTATAAAGCTGTAGATGCCAATTATGAGAAATATGATAGAAAAAGTATAGCCAAAGTTCTTACATTTCTTAATTGAAAAGTCTTTATATTTTTTTAAAATCATTTCTTTATATGAAAGTTTAGATATTTTAAATTACTATTTGTTTCTGAAATGTGCAATTATTTATAATTTATATTTTAGTAACTTGAAATAATATTCTAGAAATGAAATGAATAAAGTTGACAAACAAATTGCTCAAAACTGGCATCTTAAATATAAACCATCAGATTTTAATCCAAAATTAATTTTTAATAATTCAAATTCGAAAAAAGAGATATTATTTTCTTTAAGTTTTTTTTTAACTGTTATGGCAATTGAAATCTTATTTAATCAACCATTTAAAAAAAAAATAAGCATCTTCCATAATAAATTTTATAAAACACTTTTTAGTAAAAATTTTGAAAAGATTGAAAGAATAGAAGTCAACTCATTTTCTTACAGTCTTTTTTTGATATTGCAGAGACTCTTCGAAGAGGAAGAAAATTTAAAGGCAGATGCAAAACAAATAATACACAATGTAGTGTCTCATTGGTCTTATATTGAAAATATAAGTAATAAAGATTCTGAAATACGTTTATCAAATATTTTTTTTCTTTGGGAAGAAAATAAAAGAATTATTCTTTCTAGATCATATGAGGCAAGGATAGACCTAATCTTTTCTTTATATAAGAGTTTCGAGATAGGTGTTGGTGACAAAAAAATCATTAAAAAAAATATATCAGTATTAGTGTTTTCTGTTAGCAAAGCGCAAAAAGAATTTAGATTTGATGTTTTAAATGAATTAAAAAAAAAAAGATTGTAACAACAAATACTTTTTTAATTATTTAAATAAAATTTTTTATAAGTATAAATAAAGAAAAGTTTTTGTTCAGTTAAAAATATTAACCCTATTTAATTTAATAATTAAAAATTGACTACGAGAGTGAAAAAAAATTCGATAAAAAAAATTTTAGTATATGCATATTCTTTCTTAGTTGCTTTGCTGCTTTTTTTCATAATTAAAAATCAAGAATATTTAACTCTAGATAACTTAAATTTTTTTTTTGAAAAATATATTAGTTTTAGGAATAGTATTAATGAAAATAAATTATTTTTTAGCCTCCTCTTTTTAATTGTATCAGTTTTATTTATCTGCTTGCTGGGCATAATTTCTCCTGTATTAGTTATATCAACTATTATGTTTGGATACTTAGGTGGTTTTTTATCTATAATTTCTGCTACAATTGGATCAACGTTATCATTTTTATTTGCAAAACAATTTCAACAATCTATTGAAAATTCATTTAAAAATATCTCAATAAAGAAAAATTCTTTTTTTTTATATGTAA
>MDTB01174840.1_pt1 | contig 15077 bp, 15 predicted proteins | sample 811161 | NCBI WGS metagenome assembly MDTB01 (sample SAMN05326650, study PRJNA326480) | marine metagenome | isolation source: seawater | place: Mediterranean Sea | collected 2009
AATCACAGTTTTATCAAAATTACTTAAAGCTTTTTCTTCGCCTAAAAATTTAGATTGCTGGTATTTTGATTTTGAATCTTTACTAGCGCCAATAGCAGAAACATGAATAAATTTTTTTACATTAAATTGTGCACAAAGTTTTGCGATACTTTCTGGAATGTCTGCGTGAATACTATTAAATTTTTGTTTTCTATTTTCAAATAATATTCCACAAAGATTGATAACCACATCAGAGTTTTCTATTGCATTTTTAATTTCTACAAAATTATTTTGACCAAATTTGATTAGTTCTATTGCACCAGGAGGAGCCTGTGTCTTTAAATATACTTTTGAAAAAGGGTTTCTCGTTGGAATAATGCATCTATAGTTCTTCTTGGTCAAATTTCTGACAAGATAACGTCCTATAAAGCCACCACCGCCTAGAATTGTTGCTATCGGGTAATTATTCATGGTATTTAGGAATAGGTATGGCAAAAATACATAAATTTCAAGGAGACATAACAGAGGAAGTACTTAGGTCGTTTAAAGATTCTATTGCCATTGATACTGAGGCTACAGGTTTGCAGATTCCTGAAAGGGATAAATTAAGCCTAATTCAAATTTGCGATCAAAATGGTATTGTTTATATTGTTCAACCAGACCGAAAAAACTATAAAGCTCCAAATCTTGTTTCTGTTCTAGAAAATGAGAAAATTTTAAAAATCGGCCATTTTCTTAGATTTGATAAAAATGCTTTAGAGTATTTTTTAAGGTGTAAAATTAAAAATATTTTTGACACTAAAATAGCCAGTAAGGTTGTAAGGACTTATACCGACCAACATGGTCTTAAAAATTTGGTATATGAATTTTGTAATAAAAACTTAGACAAAAGAGTTAGTAGCAGTGATTGGAACAAAGATATAAATGAGCTTAGCGATAAGCAATTAGAATATGCAGCAAATGATGTGATCTTTTTACACAAAATTAAAAATGAATTAGAAAAAATGCTAAAAAGAGAGAATCGAATGGATCTTTATAAAAATTGCATCACATTTTTAGATACGAGAATAAAGTTAGATCAGGCTGGTTTTAAATTTGATATATTTGAGCATTAATGGCTAAAACAAATTATATAAAAGTAGCAAAAAAGTCTGCAGGAATTCAGATTGCGGAATTAAAAAAGATTAATAAAGTTTTTAATAAATCCTTTGTTAAAGCAGTTGATCTACTATCAAATTGTAAGGGCAAAGTAATTTGTGCTGGTGTAGGCAAATCTGGCTTGATTGCAAGAAAAGTTTCGGCAACACTCTCAAGTATTGGAGTTTCAAGTTTCTTTTGTGATCCAGGAACTGCAAGACATGGGGATATGGGCCAGATACAAAAAAAAGATATTCTTTTAATTTTTTCATATTCTGGGAACTCTGAAGAGCTAGCAGAGATGCTAAATTTTGCAAACAGATTTGGAGTAAAAGTAATTGGTATAGCAAGTTCAAAAGATAGTGTTTTACTTAAAGCTAGTGATATTAAGTTATTGCTTCCAAAGGTAAAAGAAGCAGACATAACATCTATAGTTCCAACTACAAGTACAACAATCACTTTGGTTCTTGGAGATAGTTTGTGTGCAGCAATTCAACAAAAAAAGAATTTCTCAAAAGAAATTTTTAAAAGGTATCATAAAGGTGGGAGTTTGGGCAAAACCTTGCTTCTAGTAAAAGACGTAATGGTTACTGGAAAAAAAATACCTATTATAGATAGGAAAAAAACAATAGAACAGGCGGTTAAAATAATAACTGGTAAAAAATTAGGCCTTGTTCTTGTAACTAAAAAAAACAAAGTATTTTCAATTTGTACAGATGGGGATGCTAGACGAGCTTTGGGACGTTATTCAAAAAAAGATAAAATTGAAAAAATTGCAACTAAAAATCCATTTAAAGTTGATTCAAATATAACTGCTCACAAAGCTCTTTCGATAATGAATCAAAAAAAAATAACCTCACTTGTTGTTGCTTCGAAATCTGGCAAAGCAGAAGGTATATGCCACATACATCACTTGCTATCTTATGGAATTGAATAAAATCAAAAAGAAAACTGCACTTCAAATAATGCTCTTTATAATAGGGTCTCTTTTGATATTTTTAATATACTTTAATCAACCAAATAAAAATAAAAGCCAAAAAATAACAAATGATATTTCAATAGCCGAGGATGTTTCTCAAGAAAAAGATGGAATTAATACTTTTGAAGGCTTAGAATATAAAGGAATTGACAATAACGGTAATAGATTTGTAATTTTTTCAGAAAATTCTAGTTTTGAAATAGAGAAACCTGAAATAATTTATATGAAGAACATTATTTGTTATTTTTACTTCAAAGATCAGACCGTATTAGAAATTAGAAGCGATAAAGGTGTTTATAATAATATTACCCTTGATATGGGCTTTTCTGAAAATGTAAATATGTTTTATAAAGAAAGCTCTCTCTATTCGAATAGAGCTGAATTTAATAATTCAAAAAATAGTTTAACTGTCGAGGGCAACGTAAAAACCGATAGTCCAAGTGGAAATCTTGTGGCAGATGTAGTAAATTTCGATTTTATTGATAAAAAATTAAAAGTTTCAATGTATAACGAGGATAAAGTCAATATAAAAACAAAATTTAAATGAAAAAAAGATTTAGGATAATCAAATTTAAAAAAAATAAACCGGTCCTACAGGTCAAAGGGGTTAGTAAAAGTTTTGAGGGAAGGCCAATCCTAAAAAAAATTAACTTAGATTTGTATGCTGGAGAAATATTGGGTTTACTAGGGCCCAATGGATGTGGAAAAACAAGTTTATATGGATGTGTACTTGGAAGATATAAAGTGGACTCAGGAAAAATTTACTTAAATCAAAAAGATATTACCTCTTTACCTATTCATGAAAGAGCCAAATTAGGAATTGGCTATTTAAGTCAATATAGATCTGTTTTTTCTATGTCGACCTACGATAATCTACTTGCAGTAGTTCAGCTCACAATAAAAAAGCCAGAGAGACAAAGATCAATGGTGGAGCAATTATTAACGGAATTTAATTTGCAGCATTTAAGAAATATCAATGCAAACTTACTATCTGGTGGTGAGGTTCGTAGATTGCAAATAGCGAGAACTCTAATAAATAATCCTAAAATTATTTTACTTGATGAACCAATGGCTGCTCTTGATCCAATCGTTGTTCAAGATATTCAGAAATATATTCTAAAACTTCAATCTTACGGTACGGGAGTCATAGTAACAGACCACAACATTCAAAATCTACTTCAAGTTGTCGATAAATGTATAGTTATAGGTGAACAAACTATAATAGCAGAAGGTAAACCAAAAGAAATTTTACAATCAGCTAAAGCAAGAGAATTGTACTTTGGTTCTTACGAGTAGGAAGTATGCCAGAGGCTAGTTATTCTGTAATAATCAATCATAGAATTGGGAGTTTTAAAAACAAGATAAAGGTAGATAGCGATAAATCTATTTCTCAAAGAGGTTTTATTATTGGTTCAATTTCCGAAGGCGTTTCAAAATTAAAAAATGTACTAGAGTCTGATGATATATTTAGCCTAATTTCTTGTTTAAAAAAATTAAACTGTAAAATAAAAAAAATAAAAAGTGGAGAATACGAAGTTTATGGTAAAGGATTAGGAAGTCTTTATTGTAAAAAAAATACTGTACTAAATTTTGGAAATTCTGGTACCGCCTTAAGGATCTGTGGTTTTGGTGTTTTAGGAACAAATCCAAATATTCAAGTAAAATTGACTGGTGACAAAAGTTTGAGTAAGAGAAACATGTATAAAATAATGAAAACGATGGAGCGCTTTGGTGTTCAATTCTTTCCGAAAAATAAGTTTAATTTACCTTTAACATTAGTTTCATCTGAAATGCCGGTTGGATTTAATTTTGAAGCAGGTATTTCAAGCCAGATTAAATCTGCTGTTATGCTTGCCTCGATAAACTCATTTGGCAAAACTTTAATAGTTGAAAAAACGAAAAGCCGAGATCATACAGAAAGAATGTTAAGTCATAATAAAAATGCAATTAAAATTAAAAAAGGAAAAACAAATCTGATCGAGATCATCGGAAAAGAGAGTATAAAACCAGTAAATATTTCTGTTCCAGGCGATCCGTCATCTGCAAGCTTTTACGCAACATTATGTCTATTAAATAAACACTCTAAAATTATTCTACAAGATGTTCAAATTAATCCTACGCGTGTTGGTTTCTTTAATATAATCCGCAAACATAGTGGCAAAGTAAGTTTCAAAAATAAAAAAAAACAAGGAAATGAAGTTGTTGCAGATGTGCATGTTAGAAGTAGTAAAATGAAACCTTTGAAAGTGAGTGAAAAATTTTTTACAAGTTGTCAGGACGAAATACCTATCATGACAATTTTAGCTTGTTTTTTGCCAGGGACTTCAGTTTTCAAAGGCATAGGCGACCTGGTTAATAAAGAAAGCAATAGGATTAAGGAAATGCAAAAAATTTGTAAACAAATTGGAATCAAAACAACTGCATCTAAAAATGAAATGAAAATTTATGGAAAATCAAAATTTAATTTAAATAATAAAAAAATTAGCGTATCAGGTGTTCTTGATCATAGAATCTTGATGTCTGCTGCAATTTTGAGTTTACTAACGGGTGTGAAAGCTAGTCTAAAAAATTTTGAACAAGTAAATTCTAGTTGTCCAAATTTTTTACAAATAATCCGAAAACTTGGAGGAAAATTTGAAAAGAAGAGAAATTAATAATTTTATATTAACCGTTGATGGCAAAAGTAGTTCGGGTAAATCGACTGCTGCAAAGTTATTATCTAGAAAATTTCAAATTCCTCATTTAAGTAGTGGTCTACTTTATAGATGGGGAGCAAAAAAAATAATCGATAAAAAACCAAAAAATAAAGTATCTTATTTAAGAAAGTGCTTCAAAAGATTTGATTATAAAAAAATTAAAAAAATTAATCTTCACAAACCTGATATTTCAAAATATTCAGCTATTATTGCCAAAACTTTAGCTGTACGTAAAATTATTAAAAAAACTCAAAAAACTTGGGTAAAGCAAAATAAGAAATATTGTGTAATTGAAGGTAGAGATAGCCATCTTATTTTTCCAAATGCTCTTGTAAAATTTTATTTAAAGGCAAACTTAAATACCGCAGCTTTACGAAGATTTCGTGAATTGAAAAAGAAAAATAGAAAAATTACTTTCAAAGAAGTTAAAAATGATCTTAAAAGACGTGATTATTCAGATACTACAAGGAAACATAGTCCATTGATTCTTGCAAAAGATCATGTAGTAATACGATCCGATATTTTAAATAAATCTGAAATGGTAAAAAAAATGTCAAAAATGGTAAATATAAGATTAAAACAAAAATATGGCTTTAGAAACAAATTTAGAAAATAACAAAGGATCAAAAGAATTTGAGAATCTGCTAAAGGAAGATTTCAAAAAAAGAGATTTAAAAGAAGGTGGGATAGCCAAAGCTACTGTAAGCGAAATTGGAAAAAAATACGTTTTTGTAGATCTTAAAGCAAAATCGGAAGGAATAATTCCAGTGGAAGAATTTAAGATAGCCAAAGAGCTGGATAGTTTAAAAGTCGGGTCCAAAATTGAAGTTTACGTTGAAAGAATCGAAGGATTTAATCTTGAGCTTGTTGTGAGCAGAGAAAAAGCAAGAAGAATGAATTCTTGGAAAAAAATGGAGAAGGCTTTTAATGATCAAGAAGAAGTTGAGGGAATAATAACTAATAGAGTCAAAGGTGGAATGGTTGTCAATATTGACTCTTGCTTATGCTTTCTTCCAGGTTCACAAATAGATACTAAACCGCTAAGAAATTCCGAAATTGACGATTTGATTAATACGCCTCTTAAATTCATGTGTGTTAAAATGGATAAAGTAAGAGGAAATATAGTTGTTTCAAGAAGAGCTATACTTGAAAAAACAAGGAGTCAAGATTTAAAAAATATTTTATCTAAAATTAAAGAAGGTGACATCGTCGATGGGAAAGTAAAATCAATTTTAGATTGGGGAGCTTTTATAGATCTTTCGGGTGCTGATGCACTTTTGCATTGTAGTGATCTAAGTTATTCTAGAGTAAAAAAACCTTCAGATCTCTTATCGGTGGGTGAAACAATTAAAGTAAAAATTATTAAAATAGACAAAGAGACAAGTAGAATAAGCTGCGGTGTTAAACAAATGCATCCTGATCCTTATGAAAATTTAGATAAAAAATATAAGGTGGGCGATATAGTAACTGGTACGGTTACCCGTAATTTAGAATATGGTTCATTTATTAGGATAAGCGAAGGCTTAGAGGGACTTGTTCATTCATCAGAACTTGATTGGACTAAAAAAAATATAAGTCCAAGTAAAGTTTTATCTCCGTCTCAAGAAATTAAAGTTAAAATAATGGAAATAGATCCTGAGAAAAGACGAATTTCTCTCAGCTACAAAGCTGTGTTAGGTAATCCATGGGACAAACTAGTTAAGGAAAGTCCAGTAGGATCCGTTGTAAATGCCAAAGTTAAAAATATTACTGATTTTGGAGTTTTTCTAAGTATAGGAAATTCGGGTTTAAACGGTTTGTTACACTACAAAGATATTTCATGGGAAGAGAGAGAGGAAGATTTAAAAAAATACAAAAAAAACGATACTGTCAAAACAAAAATTATTGAAATAGATAGAGAAAAAGAAAAAATAAGATTAAGTGTTAGACAGCTGGAAAACGATCCTTTCGACTACTTTAAAAATAGAAAAAATGGAGAAGTTATTACAGCTAAAGTTCAGTCTGTAATTAAAAATGGTATTAAAGTATCGCCAGGAAATGAAGATAAATTACAAATTCTTATAAAAAAGAGCAATTTAGCTAAAGAACCAGAGAACTGTAGGCCCGAAGTATTTAATCCAGGTAACAAAGTAGACTGTATGATAGTTGATTTGGAGTTTGACAAAAGAAAGGTAAATTTATCTATCAAAGAATTAGAGATACAAAATGAGAAAAGAGATATCAAAAAATTCGGTAAAGATGGTTCTAAGAGTGGGGCGGTATTAGGCGATATTTTAGGAAAAGTATTTAGCTCAAAAAAGAAGAAGAAGTGATTAAATATGGTGAAATCTGAAATAGTTTCAAAATTATCAGATACAATTCGCCCGAAAATCAAAAAAGCTGAAATAGAAAAAATTCTTAATATAATAGTTGAGACAATAATACAGAAAATTAAGTTGCATAAAGCTACTGAGATAAGACATTTTGGACGTTTTTCTCAAAAAAAAATTAAGGAAAGAATGAACGCCAGGAATCCGCGTACAGGTGAAATAATTCAAACAAAAAATAAAATATCAATAGCATTTAAAATGTCGAAAGAATTAAGAATTAAAATTAATGATGGGAATAATATAAATTGAAAAAAAATATTTTTGTTGCGCTTGATTATAATTCTTTAGAAAAAGCAATTGATGTTACTAAAAAAATCAAGAACCAGATTGCAGGCGTAAAGATTGGAACAGAATTATATGCTGTTTGTGGAGTTGAAGGTCTTAAAAAATTTAAAGAAATGGGAGTAGAAATTTTTTTAGATTTAAAACTTCATGATATACCTAATCAAGTAAAAAAAACAATAACTGCAATTGCCAATTTAAAAGCAACAAAATATCTAACTATTCATATAAGCGGTAATGTTGAAATGTTAAAAGCTGCTCAAGAAGCTGCTTCCGGATCTATTGATTTACTTGGAGTAACTGTATTAACTTCAGAGACTAATCTTAAAGAAATTGGTATAAAAAATTCAGTAGATGAACAGATGCAACTTTTAATTAAATTAGCAGTTGATGCAGGTATATCTGGAGTTATTGCGTCTGGAAAAGATATTTCTCTCGTTAGATCTCTATCAAAAAATCTGAAGATATTTTGTCCTGGAATAAGAGGTGACGAGAATAGACAAGATCAAAAAAGGGTTATGAGTTATGCCGAGTTCTCAAAAATCAAAGATGATAAATGTTTTGCGGTAATTGGAAGGCCAATTATCGAGGGCGACCCTGTTCAAAACATCAAAAAGATTATACAGTCTGCTAAATAGCAAAAATAATCATATTTTAAGAATGAAAATTAAAAAAGGAATACCTTTAATTGATCAACACGATAAAAACGGTTTTTATGCTGGAAAATTTGGTGGTAATTTTGTAGCCGAAACACTAAAGAAACCAATAGATGATTTAACAAAATTGTTTGAAAAGTATAGAAAAGATAAAAATTTTTTAAAAGAGAGAGATGATTTATATGAAAACTATATAGGAACACCTACAAGATTTATCAAATTACAAAATCTTTCAGATCATTTGGGTGGCGCGCAGATTTATGCAAAGATGGTATCTGATTGTAAAGGTGGTGCGCATAAATGCTACAATGCAATCACTCATGCAATGTTATGTAAGCGAGCAAAAAAGAAATATATCTGCACTGACACAGGCGCTGGATACAATGGAAAAATGTTTTCCATGGTCGCAAAAAAATTTGGCCTTGGATGTAAAGTTTTTATGGGGGCTCGGGATATTGAAAGACAAAAACCAAACTGTGATGCAATAAAAAAAAATGGCGCTGAAATTATTCCTGTAAATTCTGGTAGTAAAACTCTAGTAGATGCTGTTAGTGAATGTATTAGATATTGGGTTGCAAATTGTGATAAGGTTCATATGGGCATTGGAAGTTTGGTCGGTCCAAATATATTCGTAAAGATTTGTGGTTTTAGTACTGAGCAAATTTCTAGAGAACTTAAAATTCAAATAGAAGAAGAGTTTGGAGAAATACCAAATAAACTAAAATTAATTAACTGTGTTGGCGGTGGTTCTAGCGCATATGGATTTTGGAGTGAATTTATTGATTATAAAAAAAATCAAGTAGAGCTCATAGGAGTTGAGGCTGGAGGTCCATCAAAAAGTAAGCTTCATGCTGCACCTTTAAGTAAAAACTCTAAGATAGGGATTCTTCATGGCGCGGCTGCTTATTGTGTACAAAATTCAGACGGTCAAATTAACAAAACCGAATCTATTAGTAGTGGCCTGGATTATCCTTCTGTAAGTCCAATACATTGTCTTTTGAAGGATGCTGGTAGAGCAAGATACACATACGCTACGGACGAGGAAGCTTTACAAGCTTTTAAATTAGTAACTGAACTTGAAGAAATTTCTCCAAGCTTAGAGCCGGCTCATGCATTTGCGGAAGCAATAAAAATTGCTCCAAAGCTTGATAGCTCAAATATAATTGTAGTTGATAGTTGTGGAGACAGTATAAAAGACAAAGATATTATTAAAAAAAAGTTGGGTAATTATTCAAGATGAAATCTGAAATTAATTTAGCTTTTCAAAAGTGTAGAAAAGAAAATAGACCTGCCCTACTAACCTATACAGTAGCCGGTGATAATACTAAAAAGAGATCCTTAGAAATTCTAAAATCAATATCTGAATATGCGGATATTCTTGAGTTAGGTTTTGCGCATAATGCGCCAACAGCTGATGGACCTCAAATTCAGAATAGTTCTTATAGAGCTTTAAAAAAAGGCATTAAACTAAAAGATGTTTTTCAAATAGTTAAAAATTATAAGAAAAGTAAAAATGCAAAACCATGTATTCTCATGGGATATTACCAAATGGTGTATAGGTATGGGGAGAAAAAATTTGTAAAAAAATGTAAGCAGGTTGGTGTAAATGGGTTAATAATTGTAGATCTTCCTTTCCCAGATAATAAGGAATTTTCAAAATTATGTAAAAAAAATTCGATTACTTTTGTTCAATTGTTGTCACCAACAACCTCTAAGGAAAGGATGAAAAAAATTATAGCAAGTTCTCATGACATGCTTTATTATATAAGTATGTTATCGACTACAGGCGGTAAATTAAAAGTTTCTCCTAAAAAAATTTTAAAAAATTACAATAAGATAAAGAGAATAAATAAGTCAAAAAATACTGTAATTGGTTTCGGAATAACAAATAAAACTATTGCTGGTTTAAAAAAGGCTGATGGATTGGTTGTAGGAAGCGCATTATGCAAAGGAATTAGTGACTCACTAAAAAATCGCCAAAATCCTGTCATAAAATTAAATAAAATGGTAAAAAGCTTGAGAAACAAAATAAAATGAATTGGATAACAAAATTTATAAAACCAAAAATTAAGTCTCTTTTTAAAAAAAAATCGTCTGATACTAAAGAAGCTTTGTGGAAAACTTGTGAATGTAAAAATTTAATTTATAAAGATGATCTTTTCAAAAATCTCAGTGTTTGTCCTACATGTGGTTTTCACCACAAACTAAGTTCCGATGATAGATTTAAAATATTCTTTGATAATAAAATATATGAATTAATTAAGACTCCTGTTCCTAAAGATGATCCTTTGAAATGGTCAGATACCAAAAAGTATGCTGATAGGTTAAAAATTGCACGTGAAAAAACTAATCAATCTGATGCAATTTTAATTGCTGAAGGAAAATTGAATAATATTCTAGTAACAGTAGGAGCACAAAATTTTGATTTTATTGGCGGATCGGTTGGCGCAGCATCGGGTGAAGCTTTTATTCATGGCGCACAAAATGCAATTGATAAAAAAACACCATACATATTTTTTAGTTGTAGCGGTGGTCAACGTTTAATGGAGTCGGCTGTAGCTTTAGCTCAAATGAGTAGGACAGTACTGGCTGTGAATGAATTAAAAAAAAATAATTTGCCATATGTTGTGGTTATGACAAATCCAACTGCAGGAGGTGTTACTGGAAGTTTTGCTTCGCTAGGAGATATTCTAATTGCTGAGCCAAAAGCTACGGTGGCTTTTGCAGGACGTCGTGTAATAGAAAATACAGTAAAAGAGCAATTACCTGAAGACTTTCAGATGTCAGAATTTGTAAAAGAACATGGTGGACTGGATATGGTTATAGAAAGAAAATATTTAAGATCAACAATTTCTACTCTTTTAACAATTTTACTTAAGAAAAAAGAAGTTAAGCCTATATCTCAAACAGATAATGTCACAAACATCCAAGAAGCTTTACCAAAAACTTCAAAAGCAGTATAGCAAAAGGATCAATCTTGATCTTAAAAGAATAAAAAAAGTTTTAAGAAAATTAGATAATCCTGAAGAAAAACTCAACAATGTAATTAATATAATTGGAAGTGATGGAAAAAATAGTGTTCTTACATCTTTAAAATATTTTCTAGAAGCAAACAAACAGAAAGTTAATACATTCACAAGCCCTCATTTGTACGATGTAAGACAAAGATTTTGGTTAGGAAACAGATTTATTACTATAAATGAGATAGAAAAATATAAAAAGATCATAGAAAACACCAGGGAGAGACTGACGCTATTTGAACTGCTGACTTGTATTTATATTTTAGCAGCTTGTAAAACAAACTCTGACTCGTTCAATTTAGTAGAAAGTGGATTGTTGTTCAAACTTGATGGAACAAATCTATGGTCTAATCCCTTGGCACAAGTTGTTACTAATATTAATTTCCAACATCAAGAGTGGGTAAAACCAAAAACTATTAATGAAATTTGCAGACAAAAAGTAGGATATCTGAGTAAGAATACAATTATCTATATAGGAAAACAAAAAACAAAAACATTTAAAATAATAAATAAAATTTTAAAAAAAAACCCAAGTACAAAAATAACACACAGATCTTGGAAAATTATAAATGAGAAAAATAAAAAATATTACAAAGAAAATAGTAATTTAATTCGTCTAAATTCTAAAAATATTCACTCAGAAGGATTATGGGAAAACGTAGGTTTAGCAATTAAAATGGCTCTGGACCTAGGAATAAGCAGTGAAACTATAAGAAAGACTATACCAAAAATTAAATTTGAAGGTCGTGTTCAATTTATCAAAGGTCGATTAACTAAAAATCTTAAAAAAACTAAAATTCTTGTAGATGGTTGTCATAGCGATGAATCTACTAAAAATTTAGCCCGTTTTTTAAAAAATATTAAAATTCCAATTTTTAGCATTTGGGGAAGCTTAAGAAATAAAAATCCAAAAAAACTAATCAAGAATTTTAAGGGAATTTTTAAAAAAATTATTACTGTGAAAATTCCCAATGAACCAAGCGCAATGAGTTCAAATAAACTTTACAAAATAGCAAAAGAAAATGGATTTCAAACTGTAGAATCTAAAAATATTAAAGATGCCCTAAAAAAAATTCCTAAAAAAGATAAAAAAATTATTGTGATTTTTGGTAGCTTATATTTAGTTGGCAAGGTTTTAAGTATGAACTAAATATTTTCTTTTATCCAAGACACAATATTTGATTTTGTTGTGGCTCCGACTTTGGTAGCTTTAAGTTCGCCTGCTTTAAACAAAAGCATCGTAGGAATACCCCTAATTCCATATTTTGTTGGTGTATTTGGTTGTTCGTCGATGTTGTGTTTGGCAATCACAACCTCATTTGACATTTCATTTGAAATCTCTTCTAAAATTGGGCCAATCTGTTTACATGGCCCACACCATTCTGCCCAAAAGTCTACAATGGTTGGTTTCTGTGACTTAATAACGTCTGACTCAAAACTTTCATCTGTTACTTTTTTTGTGGCCATAAAATTATAATTAGAGTTTTTTTAAAAAAAGTCAACTACGCGGTAGTGTAAGATTTTTCAAGCTCTTCAACGTATACGTTAATCTCTTCAAGCATTTTAAGTTTTTCAGTTTCCTTACTTTTTTCAAACTTTGCTCTTAAATCGTCAATCTCTTTATATGTTCTAGGTATTGTATTCCATTTTTTGTCGTCAGTTGTTGAAAGAACTCTTTTTAAAATTGTGCTGTGAATTTCGTCGTAGTCTTCTTTGGGTAAAAGATCTGGTTTTTCTTGATAAATTAGTTTTTTTCCAAAATAGTGAAATCTTTTATCTTTAAATTTCTGTAAATATGAAAGTTTTCTATCCCATTCTGCTTCGTGGAAACCTGATAAAATTTTATTATCTTCACTTTGTTGAGGTGAAAAATTGTATAAACTTTCCTCTTCACAAATATCTTCTTGTGATTTAGTTTCTACTTTTTCTTGAGCCTCATCTCTTAAAATTAATTCTACTTTTTCTGAAAATTTTTTATTTTTTCTTACAATTTCGGCTCTTTCAGTTAATTTATTTATTCCAATCATTTTATATTCCTCAAAATGGTCAATATAAGAGGGGTTCATTACTATGGGATGTTTATTGTGTCGACAGGTTCTTAGAACTTTAGGGGCTTTTTTAAGTTCTGTTTTTAAAACTTCAACTGGCATATTCATATAAACACTTGGATCATGTTTTAAATCAAATGTTTTTGGCCATTGATATATAGGATGCTGGCAAACAAAGGTTTGAACGAAAGGCACAACCTTTCCATAGTAAAATTCATTAGCACAAAAAAGTTTTTCACTTTTAATAATTTTTAAACTTTCATCTTTACCTAAAGTAAGAAGGCTACTATTCCAAACACTGGGGGCTTTCTTCTTAATTATTCTTGCAACCTCTAATGTTGCACCACAATCTCCTATTGCCCTGTGAGCTATATGCTTAATTCCATTGAGTGGGGCCATTGTATCTAGTTTGTATTCTAAATTTCCTTTTGCATTAATCGCATTTTTAAGTGTATTTGGGTAATAGAGATTGGCAGCCCTTGCGAGGTTCAGTAAATCTCCCTCCCTATTTCCATTTGTTGTAGATGTAAAAGGATACTCAAGATTTTGAAACAGAGTATTTCTCCAAAAAATCTGATCAAATTCAATATTGTTCCAACCTATGTATGTGACTTTGCCCCAACTTTTTAATTTTTCAACAAATTGTCTTACCATTCCATAATGCGATAGGTTAATTTCTTTTAATTTTTTTGGTGAAGTATTAGTTACAATTAATGACATTGCTTCTGGAATTATTCCGGGGGATAGTCTACATCTAGACTCGAATCTATCTAACTCATTGAGTTCGTCATCGGCTAGGATTGCACCGATTTCAATAATTTGACCCCATTGTTTATTGGATGAACTTGTTTCAAAATCATAAAATACAAAATTTGGCATTTAGGAAATTAACTTACTTAAAGACTTTAATTTTATCAGAATTTTCTTCGACTGTCTCTTTTACTGTTCCGGGATCTTTGATGTTGTTAAGAGTATTCATTATAGAACGGGCATCTCTACCAAAACTGTCGGTTGTAGTCATAGCTTGTTCTAATTTTTTTCTTAAATCTACAATTCCATCAAAATGCTTTTCAAATCTTCTAGAGATTAGTTTTAAATCATTGTAAATATGAGTTGCATGCTTTTGAACTTTGAGTGTTTGAAAACCAAGATGATAAGATTGTAAAAGAGCAGACAGCGTATTAGGTCCTGCAATTGTAATTTTGTATTTTGTTCTAAGTTCTTCAAGTAAAAGCTCTTTGGTCTTAGGATCGCGATAACTTGAAAGTTCAGCGAACAATCCTTCGGTTGGAGCATAAACAATTGCAAAATCAGTTGTTTTTGGAGGTGCAATATATTTTGAACTTACTATTTTTGCTTTATTTCTAAAAGCTGTAGCCAAATCTTTTCTAGCCTCAGCTAATGCTTCTTTATCCTTTGCCTGATATGCATTATCTATCTCTTTAAATTTTTCAATTGGCCAATGACTATCTACCGGAACAAGAACATCTTGAAGTTTTATCGCAAATTCTACTGTGTCACTTGTTTCATCTGGTTTCATTTTTACGTTTTCAATATATTGAGAGGCTGGCAATAAATCTTTTAAAAGTGATGCTAGAGAAAATTCTGCTAAAACTCCATATTGTTTTACTCCTGCAAGAATTCGACTAAAGTTATCTTGGCTCTTATTTAAGGACTCCACTTGTTTATTAAATACTCCCACTTTCTCATCGACTCTTGTTAAAGCACCAGACATATCTTTTGCAATATCTTTGGACATGTGACCAAAAGATTGGCTAAAAGACTCTTTAAAAGAATTAAATTCGTCCTTAAGAGATTGAGTAGGATTTTCCGTTTTTTCTTGTTTGTTTTTAAACAAAAAGAAAATTACACCAACGTTTAATACGAGTAAAACAACCACAAGTGTTATTA
>MDTB01061542.1_pt1 | contig 15076 bp, 15 predicted proteins | sample 811161 | NCBI WGS metagenome assembly MDTB01 (sample SAMN05326650, study PRJNA326480) | marine metagenome | isolation source: seawater | place: Mediterranean Sea | collected 2009
TGAATATAATATATGTGATGCAAATATAGTCCAAATAAAATTAAATAAATTTTATTTGTCATATTTATTAAAAAATTACTTAAATAAATATGATCATGGTAATATATATTATGTATCAATTATATAATACTTTTATATATATAATTATATCATTGTTTTCTTTTTTTATATTTGATTTATTATTAATATTATTTGGTGATAATAATAAAAAAAGAAGATGGTTTTTCACTCATGCAATAGCAAATACATTTATTACAATATACACTTTTGAAAATTTTATTACATGTTTATATGAACCATTATTAATGGCAGAAGACAATATTAATGATTATTTGCCAATGAATGTAGCAATTTCATTACATCTATTCCATTTAATTTCAAGTTACAATAATTTAACTATTATTGATTGGATTCATCATTTGGTCAGTTGTTTATTTTGTGGTTTTATTTCTCAAATATTTATTAATGGTAAAATGACACAATATGCATTATTTTTTTTATGTGGATTACCTGGTGGTATAGATTATTATTTATTAACTTTAAATAAATATGGTTTAATAAATAAAATAACTGAAAAAAAAATAAATGTATATTTAAATATGTGTATTCGTTTACCTGGAATATTGTTTGGAACGTTTGCATCTTACATATGTTTATTATATAATTTTAATGAAAAAATGACATTTATACAAAATCTTGTATTAACAATATGTAATTTTTTAAATACATTTAATGTCATGTATTTTGCTATTAGAGTAGTTCAAAATTATGGAACTTATATTGAATATTCATCTAGAAAAAAAGTATTATCACAATTAAGAAGATCAAAAAGTTTAAATGATCTTAATAAAAAAAAATAAATTATATTTTTTATTAAATATAATTTATTTATTATATTATTTTACAAAATCAAAGATATTTCTAGGTCTTATTCCCGCAAATAAACCAATGATAATTGCAACAATATACATATATTTTTTCTTTGGCATCTGAGTACTAAACCATCTTGAATTAAAAGCAACAGCTAAAAATACAAGAACGACTCTTATTAAATACTGAACTTTTTTATTGTAAATGTCAACTTGTTCCATTATATAATATATATTAGATATTATTTACTATAATATCTAGATTTTATAATGAAATAAATTAATTAAATATTTATTTTTGTTAATTATATTTATATGAATAAAAATATAATGATTGGTATTTATAAAATTCCACCAAAATGGAATAATATAATTGATCATAAATATTATAATAAAAATATTAAAAATATAAATTTTATAGAAACAAGTAATAAAACTATGTTTAAAGAAAGTAGTGTTAATAATTCTTTCAGAATAACTAGTATAAAAGATAATATTTATCTTAAAATATTTACAAGTCTTGTTTTATATTATAAATGCACAATAGCTCATTATATATTTATTGATGAAACTATAAAAGATAATATTAGATTTAAATATAATAATATATTAATATGGATATTAAATAATAAAAATGATATATTGTACTTTCGTATGGGTGATTTTTTTTTTCTAAGGGGTAATTATATTAATTTTTATAATTATTTTGTACCAAATAGATCAAAAATATTGTTTTATCCCGCTACATCAATCACATATAAATACATTAATAATATTAACAATAAAATTATTAAAAAAAAAACAATTTTTAAAATTAATGAAATAACTAAAGAGTATACTAATAAATATTTAAATAATTCATTCTATAAAAAAATAGATGTAGCCCTTATACATGAAGATGAAATATATAAAAATATATTTAAATATTCTAAACTTATTAATTTTTATAAATTTCCTTCTACTAAATTTAATTATCTTAATTTAAAAAGAATTTATGATTTTATATTTGTAGCAGATATACAACAGAATACAAAAAATCATAAATTAATTGTTGACTTTATATTATATTGTGAACACAATAAACATAAATTTAATATATTATATATAACTAATTATTATTTAATAAAAAATAAATATAACCTACCATCTGATTTTAAACATATTAAATTAAAATTTCAAAATAATTTATCACCTGAAAAATTGAATATATTATATAATAAATCAAAAATAAATGTTTTATTTAGTGGTAGAGATGCATGTCCTAGGGTTATTTCAGAATCATTAGCATGTGGATGTTATAACATTGCACTAAATACATTATCTGACGGAAAATTATATTATGATAATTTTTTTGGAGAAATTATAAAAAATGATAATATAGAATTAATTTATAATGAAAATAAATCTATTAGTTATTTAAATAATCCTATATTATGGAATCAAATAATTGATATATTACAAAAAAAAAAATTTAACCATGAAGATATATCTAAAAAATCTATAGAAAAATTTAATAGTGATAATATATTGAAGAAAATAATTAAAGCACTCGAATATAATGTTTAAATAAAAATTGAAATTATCTCACTTAAAAATGTAACTCTTTTTATTAAATAATATTAAATAATGAATAATACTTATGATGGTGAAATTAAATTAATTACTGGTCCAATGTTTAGTGGTAAAACTTCTGAATTAATTAGAAGATACAAACGTTATAAATTAAATAATAAAAATAAATGTTTATTAATTAAATATAAAGGAGATACAAGATACTCTGAAAATGAAATAATTACACATGACCATATTAAAATTGAAGCATTTAAATGTGAATTTTTAAAAGAATTAGATAATATTATTAATAATTATAATATAATATGTATTGATGAAATACAGTTTTTTCATGATGCAATAAATTATTGTGAAAAATGGGCTAATCAAGGAAAAATAATAGAATGTTGTGGATTAAATGGTACTTTTGAAAGAAAACCATTTGATATTATCACTAATTTAATACCACTCGTTACTGATATAACATATTTATCTGCTGTATGTAAAAATAATGGGAATAATGCACATTATTCTTTCCGTTTAAATGCAAATAAAAATATTAAATTAATTGGTGGTGAAAAAGAATATACACCAGTTGATAGAATAACTTATTTTACAAATTCATAATTTTATATATCTATTTAAAAATATATATATAAAATATTGAAATAAATTTATTTTAATAGTTTAAAAATTAATCATTTAAATATAAAACTAAGTTATCTAATATAATGACTATTTTTGTATATCAAATATGGAATCCAAATTATAATTCAAAATATATTAAACAAAATGTATTCACATATCTTTGTTCTAAGGAACCAAAAAATATAAACCCTATTACATTTAATACATTAAAATCGATGAATTATCATTATTTTAAAAATAAAAAAAAATATAAAGAACTTGAAAAAATGTTTAAATTTGAAATATTTATGAGTGAACATAATATTAATTATATTATGAATTTTTCAACATTAAATGTTCAAATAATTGATATTAATAAATATATTACAAAAGAAAAAAAACTAATAAGTATGGAAAATGAATCATTATTTATTGAAAATATTAATAATAATAATATATATAACAAAAATGATCATAGTGAATTTTATAAAAATGCATATAAAAAGAATGGATCTATTAATTATTATCCTAAATGTATTGTTGAATATTTAATAAATGGAACAATAAGAACAACAATTACTTTTGAAAAAAAAATAAATAATGATTTAGAATATGCTATATTATGGAATGATTTAAAACAATTTCCACATTCATTTCTTATAAAAAAATTATTAATTGATTTAGATTTATTTAATACTTATTTATCTCAAAATAATGAGGAACAAATACGTATTCATAATATTATTCTTAAAATTAATAAAATTAGAGAAAGAGAAGAACAAAATAAAAAAATTAGAGAAAAAGAAGAAAAAAATAATAAACAATACATATCATTTACCCCACTTCTTCTTGATTAAAGATTCTTTTATTTTACCATTACATAAATTATACATCTTATCTGATATATAAATATGACTATAATTATTATTACTTATTTCTTCTATTTTCTCTTCTATTACTGATACATTACTGTCATTATAAATATACCATTTATAACTATTAAAATCATATACTTTGCATATGTAATGCCCAGATGACATACTGTTCCCTAAATGATATATCGTCCCTATTAAGTAATAAGTTCTATTATTTAATAACATATTTTTTTTAAAGGATATTTTACTACTATTTTTACTATTACCATTTATATTATGAATATGTCTATCTATATTCATTATCAATATATGAGCATATTTATTTATTTTACTACATTTTGTAGCATTTGTTAATTTATTACATTTTTCACATTTATAGCTATTATCACCAAATAACTCATTATTTTCTGAATATATATTTATTAACTTTCTTAAATCAATTATATCTCCTTTATTTTGTGGTACTGTATAATTTAAACAATAACTATTATTTTTTGTTCTAGATATATTACCACAATTATTACATGTTACTTCATTTATCACCGTACTTCTTAATACTCTATCTAATGTTTTATTATAATCTGTTAATTTAGATATTAAAGAAATTAACACTTCATTCGAATCACCTTGTATTGGAATATTTTCTAAAATAATATGTTTACTTAAAAAACGATGAAATGATATTAACTCATTTCTTCCTAAAGATCTATTAAATAATACTCTATAAAATAGTGCTATTTTTAATACAAATTCATTATCACTTTCTCGACAAATTAATTCATACATTATAATATCTATATGTTTTATTAAATGCAATACAGCATTTAAAAAACATGTATTCCCTATATTTTGTAAACCATATAATACTTGATTTCTCATATAATAATATATTATAGAATATTTATCGTTTTTTTATGTAATTTATAAATAATAAATTACATATTACATTATTATACCTATAAATCAACTGTTTGTTTATAAGTTATATAAGTTTTATTTAATATCGGTTCAGATGTCTCTATTGAATCATTTGAATCATTATCTATATTTGAAAATTTTTCATTATTTTTTTTTTCTCTTTCTAATTATCGCTCTACCACCAAGGCGCCTCTTTTTAGTGTCTTCTTTTGATTTTTTAAGCATTTCCTTTAATTCTTTTTCTTGATTCTCTCTATGTTTTTTTGATTCATTATATGATTCTTTTATTTGATTAATTATATTGGGATCAGCCTCTAAATGTACTTTTGAAATCACTATTTCTTTTTTTTTTGGTTCAATTTTTGCAGTAATTGAAAAATTCATTGGATCATTCTTAGTATTACTTCTTTTGGTATGTTCTGGGGGCATAGTCTTCTTTATTTCAGCTAATCTTTTGGCTTTTTCATGTGGTTCCAAAGTAACAACTGTTTTTGGTTCCAAAGTAACAACTGTTGTTGGTTCCAAAGTAACAACTATTTTAGAATCAGTAAATTTTTCTTTTGGAATGTTTGTTGAAATTACTGATGGAGTCTTTTCCCATCTATCAAGATATATATCATATATAATATAAATGAAAACACTAAATATTAATATATTTGTTAGTGTAATATGTGAATTTAATTTATTTAATTTAAAAGAATAATATATAAATACACATACTAATGAAACTCTAAATAATCTTTTTAAATGTAAATACTCATTATTACTTGATGTTGTTTTTTTTAGAATATATAATAAAATTATTAAATATATTGATTTCTCTTGATTCAAATAATTTTGTTTTTTCTCTAACTCATAATAATTGAATATAAATGATGTTAATAATAAAATAATAATTAAAATTAGCATAATTATATATATATTAAATATATATTTTTTATAAAAAATATAATAAAATTATATTTTTTATATATTTATCTTAATTTTATATCTGTAATAATTCCATTTATAGACATTTGTGTAGCTTCATCTCTTAAATATTTATCTATGTGATAATATTCTTTTCTATTATTATCTGATCCTTTTTTTGCATATTCTTGTACTCGAGTTTCTATTCCTCTCATGGATTTTGTGAGTTTTTTATTATTATACATCTTTCTTAATAGTTTTTGTGTAAATTTTGTATTATGCATTATATTCCAAATCCTTATAAATGCTAATTGTTGTAAATTCATTTTATGTGTTTTTTTATTTTTTTTTATTTCTAAATAAAAATTTTCTGCCATTATATGAATATAAACTTTAATCTCTATACTTAATTGCATTGTAGTATCTACATTTAGAACACCTGATGTATAATAATGTAACAATGCACGTGTAAATGCTAATATCAACGTTATTTTTTCACTAAACATGCGTTTGTTACCTTGAATAATTAATTTACCGTCTGTATCATATATCATTTTATTTGACATTTTAACAACAGATAATGTATTTTTAATAAATAAATATATTTTATAAACATCTTTAAAATTTCTTCCGAATACAGGTATATTTTTCCTCTCACATAACGAATAATTAAATTCTGTTGTTGGTTTATCATCGGTTAATCCTATTAATGGCCCACATTTCCCACAAGATAATCCTATACATGTATCATCTTTTTTATATTTTGGATTTCTTTTACTATTACAAAAATCCATACCTATTTCACTTACACATTTTATATCATTTTCTTTAACTTCAGTAAATAAATCAAACCATTCCGAAACTGATTCATCACTTATCAATTCTCCTTCTACCCAATGGGAAAATTGTTGATTCTTAGATAATGTGTCTACTGTTAATTTGTTTTGTTCAGCCATTGTTAATACTTTATTTTTATATGATTTTGAATTAGCAAAACCTTCATTACTTTTATATTTATATTGTTGTATTACAAGAACAAAAAATAATATTACTATTATAATTATTAATTTATCTTTTATTTTTAAAATCATATTATATATATATATATATATAATATTAAAATATATTTTTAATATTATATATTTATATTATACTAATTTTTATTTTTAATATAATTTAAAACTACTAAACCATTTTTTATTTTTTTTTTGTTGTAATTGATACTTTAATAACTCATTCTCTCTTCTTATTTTCTCTAATTCTTCAAACATAAATGCTTTTGAATCTATTGTTTTTATTATTGTCTCTTTATATAAATCAACATCATCATTTAATATTATTATCTCTGATTGTTTGCTATTTAACACCTCTTTATTATATTCATATACATTTTTTATTTCATTTATTTCATTTTCCATTTTTAATTGCCACTCCTCTAATTTACTTATTCTTTCTAAATTTTTTTTTTCTATATTCTCTTTTTCTTCTAATTTTTTCATTAGCTCTTCATTTTTTTTTTGTAATATACTATTACTTCTCTTATTTTTCCTATATAATCTTTGAATAAATGTAATTAATTGTATAGTATTTATAAATTTTTTTCTATATAAATATTTCCTAATATTCTTTTGTATTATTATAACATTATTATATATTCTTTCTTCTTCTTTTTTTTTATTTAATAATTTTCTTCTTATTATTTTTTGAATTAAAATAATTTTTAAAATAAATTTTTTAAATTTATATTCTCTATAATATTTCTGGATATAATTTATTTTTTTTAATATTCCCAAATAGTTTCTTTTACTTACCCACATTCTATAATTCCTACCTATTATTATAGAACTATTATTTCTTTTTAATTCTAATAATCTTTTCTTTGATAGACATATTCTAAAAAAAACTTGTAATAATATTATTCTATTATATATCCTTAAATATTTCTTTTTTAAAATATATCCCCTTACATTCTTCTGAATTATTATACAATAATGTGATAATCTATTTATTCTTGTATCTTCTAGTTTATCATAAATATTTGATTTTAAAAATACTTTAGTAAACCCTATTTGACATTCATTTTTTTTTATAAAATCTAATTTTAATATCGTTGATATATCTTTACATTCTTCAATCACTTTATATCTATCAATAAAATCATAGTGTTTCATTCTTACAGAATAACCACTGCGAGCTACTTTTATAGCTTCTATTACACCACAATATCTTAATTGTTCACATACTTTCTTTTTGTTAAATAATAATTTTCTATTTAAATCATTTGGTTTTATACATCTTATATAATGTGTTTTCGTTTCATCAATTACTTTTATTAATTCTTTTAATTGGTTTTTAAATTGATAACCAACACTTTTAATTTTTAAACTTGAAATATTTATATCCACACTATTTGGTTTACATATTGATATATCTTTTAATAAAGAATTTATTTCATTACTTAATAAATCCTTATTTTTATTACGAAACCCTTTTGTGTTATATATTACATTTCCTGCATAATGATTTATTGAAAAACGCTCATTAATATATCTTTTCTGAATAGTAAAATAAACAGACTCATTATATTTTTTGTTTAATTTTAATGTATAACTTTTATCATTCCCCTTTGGTAATCTACATTCTTCATCTAACATCCCTAATATACCATTGCGCCCATCAATCATTTTTAAACACTCTTCATTATCTGGAAATTCTATTGATTCCCAATTTATACCCTCCTTCTTATATTCATCTTGCTCTAATTTAAAAATATATTTATTAAATTGATTCTGCAAATTTTCATTTGTATAATTTATACATAATTGTTCAAAACTATTCATATCAATTGATTCAAATCCAAATATATCTAATATACCTATAAACTTATCAGATATATCCTCTGTTTTTAAACTTCTATTTATTAATTGTAATATATAATTAAATAAATCGCTATATAATTTCATTGAAAAAGAATCTCTTATATAAATACACTCTTCTTTACTTAATTTTATTACTATTTTATCATTTGATACTATTAAATCTCTTTTTGTTAAAGTAAATATTAACTTTTCTCTATCTATTTCTAATAATTTTGTTATTATATCTATTTGTTTATTATTTATTATATTACCTTCGTCATCATATTCCAAATTACCTATATTTAATATACTACTTGTTATCTTTAATATATTATCTACTTCTTTATCTGTTATTCCTAATCTCTTAAAACCATCTATCACTATCTTATACTCTTTACTATCACTAATACCATCTAATCTATTTATCAACCCATTTTTTAAATAATTATAATTTATACTATCATTTATCATATATTTATTCTTTTCTTCTTCTGTCATACCTTTTAATATTTGATAAAATATATGAAAGTTCCTTTCATTTAAACCTTGATAAATAAGTCTAACCTTCTCTAATAAATAAGTATCTATCTGTGCTTCGCATAATTTATTATTATTATTAAATTTTAATTTAATAAATTTACCAAATCTACTTGAATTATCATTTCTTATTGTTCTTGCATTACCGAATGCTTCTAATATAGGATTTGATAGTAGTATCTTATCCTCTATATATTTATTTTTTCCACTAACAGATGTTATATATTCCATCATTATTTTAGTAGCATGTGTTTTACCTGCACCACTTTCACCACTTACTAATATTGACTGATTATTATTTGTTTTAATTAAATTATTATAACTATCATGAGCTATATTATATATATGAGGTGATGATTTTTTATTACTATGATAATCTTTTATTAAATCATTACTATATAAACCTAAATCATTAAATGGATTTACTGATATTAATATATTACCAGTATATGTATATATTTGATTTTTATTATATCTTAAATATATTCCATTTAATATTGATGGTTCATTTAGATGTGGTAAATCTATCATATTATCCATATTATCTATATTATCATCATTCTTTATAAAATATGTATTATAATAATCTATATTATTATTTATTTTTATTTTATATAAATTATCTTCTTCCCCTAATAATAACCCATGTTCCCAATTGTCATTTGTTTTTACCCAGACATTCGTTTCATTATTCATTTATAATAATACAATATATTTATTTATTATAACTATTCTGTACTTTTATAATTAAATTTAAAGATTATAATTGATATATAAAATATATGATAGAAGTTGCATGTGGTATTATTTATACTGACAAATATGAACAATTAATTATAATTGGTCTTAGACCAAATGATAAACCATATGGTGGATTTTGGGAATTTCCTGGTGGAAAATTAGAAAAAGGTGAAACAATAGAAGAATGTCTAAAAAGAGAATGGTTGGAAGAACTTAATTTAAAAATTAAAATTGATAAAGAAATTTATAAATATACATATGATAATTATTTATGTCGTTTTTTTAAAGGACATGTATTAGATATACAAAATTTAAAAAGAAATGTTCATTCAGATATTGCCTTTGTTAATAAAAATGAATTATATAAATATAAACTTTTTGAAAATGATAAAAAAATTATTAAATTTATTTAATTATTTTAAAAATATTTTATATGATATTATTAAATTATTATATTTTTTTATAAAGTTATATTATATGAAAATATATATTATATTTTTTTTATTTATTTTTTTATTAATTTATATATCTAGATATAAAAAAGAAAAAATGTCTGCCGAAATAAACAAAAACAATGTTAATATAGATATTCGGAAACTTGAAAAAAATAATCAAATTATATATCCTAAAAGAATAAAATTAAAAGAATTACATTTTAAAAATATTATTAAAAAAAATTATAAGAGTAATAGAGAAGTATTGGAAAATATTATTAATCCATTTTCAGGTTATGTTATTTCTGATTATTTCCTTGGAACTGAGGTATTTGACAAAGATATTGATATCAACCTTAATAATAAAATAAATCTTAATAATATTACAAATTATGAAATTATAAAAGAAAATAGCATTATAATGTGTCAAGTAAATAAATTAAAATTCTTTGTTCTTAAAATACTACCAAAACTAAATAATAAAATTATTTTAATTACTGGTCAATGGCATTTAGATCAAGTTAGAAAAAGTGATTTAACTGATAAAATTATAAATAGTAATAAAATTATAAGATGGTTTTCTCAAAATCCATTATATGAATACGAAAAAATAGATAAATATCATGGATTCCCTTATGGAATAAAACATTCCTCTTGTCTTGCATACTATAATTTTTTAATCTCAAATAATAAATCACCAAAAAAAAAAAATCTAGTACAATTATATTGTGGAATTCATAAACATTTACCATCGAATAACATTAGAAAAATATATCCACAAATATGTAATTTTCCAAAAAAAAAATATAATGATTATTTATTAGAATTAAATCAATCGAAATTTATTATTAGTACATCCGGTGATAGAGATGATTGTTATCGTCATTATGAAGCAATAGGATTAAATACTATTCCTATATCTGATATAGGTTTTTTATATAAAGAAATTTTTGGTGATAATATGTTGTATTTTGACATACCCTCTATCATTAATATTAATAAAAATGGTAAAATTAATCATATTTACAAAGAAACAAATAGAGATCTAATTACTACAGAATATTGGAAAGAATGGATTTTAAATCATAAATAAACTATTTATTAATATATGTATGTGTATTAATTTTTATTATTTAAAAAAAATAATAAAAATTATTTAAAAATATACTACTACTATATAGTACAGGAAAAAAATATTTAAAACACATTCCTGTGGATTTAAATTTTTGTAATATTTAAAAAATATTACAAAAATAATTTATATTTATAAAAAATTATAATATATCATCAATATCGTAATCATTTGAAATATTATCTATTTCATGGCGACTCATTTTAAATGAATTTTGATCTGATTCATTGTCTTCATCATTCAGTAAATTTAAAAATGATCTTTTTTTATCTACTTTTTTTTTTAATCTTAAGTTATCTAAAAACTTTCTTCTTTCTTCTTTTTTTCTTCTAATATCATCACGCCTTTTATTTTTCATATTTAATGCAACTGCTTTTTCTCCAATATTAAAATTATTTATTTTCTTCATTTCTACTATATTTATTTTATTTCTTGATCTATAAAATATACACACTTCCGCATGATGTCCTTTTGGTGCATCAATGTAAGGCAATCCACGTCCTGTCCCAATACCATCAATATTATATATATTATACAAAAAATCTATTTTAGATAAATAATTTATAACTGGATAGTCCGATTCACGTGATGTTTTTCTTGTTCCATCACCCCAAGATTCTCTTAAATTGTCTTTTATATTTATATCATTTAATAATGAATTAATAAAATTATATGTATTTGTATCTTCTAAATCTAAAATAATTATTTTATCTACTACTTCTAAAATATAAATATAATTACCATAATTAATTACATCTTCCTCTTTTAAACCAAACCATAATGATTTTGGTTCTAAATCATTACCCCAATCTAAATCATTATTTCTTGATGCATTATAAAAATAATATCCACTAGTGTATTGTACCGTTTTTATTGTAATATTATCATTTATTTTCATATATTTTATTTCACTATTTGGACCTAATTTTAATGGAGTACGATTAATACCACCTAATTTTTTTTTTAAACACAAATATTTTTTTTTATATTTATTATATTTTATTTTATAAATATCATTATTACTCATTTATATATATATATTAAATATATTAGTATAATTATTTATTTAATTTATTTTTACTATTATATAATAATAATTTTATTTCTTCTTTTATTTTATTTTTTACAGAATTATTATCTTTTTCATTTATAAATCTACGAAATTTTTTTAGTATATTATTACTTAATTTTTTCTTACTTAATTCTTCTAATTCTTCCATTTTATCTATTAAAATATTTGAATTATCATCATACATATCATCTAAAATATCTTCTTGATTTGATAAATCCCATTTATCACCATTCCACACCATTGCATAATTATTTTTTATATTTGGAATATAAACATTTTGATTCTCTGGCTTTTCTGGATTAAAATGTATCGCTTGAATTAATTTAGGTATACACTTAAATCCTTTATTCATTATACTAAGATAATCATTATTTGTTAAATGTGATAAGTCCGGTCTTTTATTATAAGCTATTAATGTAATATTATTTATTATTTTATTATTAATTACTTTATTATTTTGTTTTAATTGATTAACATTTTTTTGCAAGTTATATAACATAGTTTCATTATCTTTCTGATTTTTTAATAATTTCTCTTGACTATTTAATAATTGTTCATTTATATCAATTAGTCTTTTTATTTTTTCATCACTTTCTTTATTTCTATCATACAATCTTACTCTACAAACTTCAATATGACGATTCAATGTAAAATTTCTTGAAAACATTTTCCCACAAAATTTACAAGTAAAATTATTATCTATTAATTCATGTGATAACTTTTTTTTTTTCACTACACATTTTGCACTTTTTTTTGTGCAAATTGCACTTTTTTTGGTGCAATTATGTGCACTATCAAAATTGTGTGTTGCAAATTCCATATTTTTTATTTTTTTACACGGATTTTTTCGATTTAAATGGTTATCATATGACGACTTACGGTCAGTTTGATATCCACACTTATTACATTCATATATTACCATTAATTTAATATTATATTATAATATTTTTATATATTTTTGCATAATTATGCAAAAATTATGCAAAAATTATGCAAAATTATGCAAAAATTATGCAAAAATTATGCAAAAATTGCATAATTATGCAAAAATTATGCAAAAATTATGCAAAAATTATGCAAAAATATATAAAAAAGTATATGATGTGCCAATATTTTTTTTTAAATTTTTTTGCACATTTTTTAAAATTATGCAAAAAAACATAAAAAAGTATATGATATACCAATAATAAATATTTTTTTTATTTTGCACATTTTTTAAAATTATGCAAAATAAAATAAAAAAGTATATGATATACCAATAATAAATATTATTTTTTTTTGCACATTTTTTTGCATATTTTTGTTTTTTTTTTGAGGGGGGGGGGACAGAAATAATATGAAAAGTTTTTTTATTTTTTATTTTTGTTTTAAGGTTTTAAAAAATATGTTTTTGTGAAGGATTAAAAAAACGGAAAAAAAGTATAAATGGAGTCTTCTCCAATCAAATGATTTAGAACCTTATCTCTTTCTACTATAGTTGATATTATAAAAGGCACCATACCTACTAAAGAATGTTTTAAAAATTTATAAATATAAGTATTTTTTTAAAATTAATGTAAAAAAAAATGATTTTTTTTGTAAAAATTTTCATTTTTTTTTTGTAAAAATTTCCATTTTTTTGAAAAAAAATCATTTTTTTTTTGTAAAAATTTTCATTTTTTTTCAAAAAATCATTTTTTTTTGTAAAAATTTTCATTTTTTTTCAAAAAATCATTTTTTTTTGTAAAAATTTTCATTTTTTTTCAAAAAAATCATTTTTTTTTGTAAAAATTTTCATTTTTTTTAAAAAAATCATTTTTTTAAAACTGAGTATTCTAATTCGGAAAAAGGAACTTCAGTAAAATGAGTATAAAAATCATTCCCCCAAAGGTTTTCTATTTGATTAAAAACTAATAACCTTTCTAAAGACATGTCGTATGGGTTAAGGTCATTTAGTTTATTGACTCCTTGTTTCTTTTCAATATCTTCTATTCCTCTAATCATAAAACTCCAACTCTCACCTAAAAGTGAAACACCATCATCAATTCTCCCTCTAATTTTTTCCGCATAATCACCTCGTCCACTCCACTCGGCCTTTACTTTGTGCATTAGATACATTAATTTTGCAATAGTAAAATCTTTTAAATCTTCTCGGAGTTTCAGTAAATGTTGATAACCTATATTTGTTAAAGAATCAGGACTCTTATATATTTCTCGTAATTCTTTAAAATTGTGAATATATTTTCTAAGTTCATTACTTGCAGTACCATCTTTATATAGGTTTCCATCTTCTAACCTACGTTCCAAAAATTCACAAATATGATTTATTATTCTTCCACTAAATTCTACTGGAGGAGCTAATAATGCGATTTTATTTTTTACTCTAGGTGGAGTGATAATAGGAGGCTTTGGTGGTTTTGGTGGTTCTGGTGGGTCATCTTCATCTTCATTTACTAATATATTTCCTGTTGAATAAAAAGTATGTTTTGATTCCAATAGTTTCTTATTTATTTCCCTAAAATTAAATATATTTGATACTTTTAATAATTGACTATTACTTTGTCCATAGTAAAA
>MDTB01110578.1_pt1 | contig 15076 bp, 6 predicted proteins | sample 811161 | NCBI WGS metagenome assembly MDTB01 (sample SAMN05326650, study PRJNA326480) | marine metagenome | isolation source: seawater | place: Mediterranean Sea | collected 2009
AGCCGCATGGCCCCCGATTCGGACAGGCTGGCGCGCAACACGTTCTCCACGAGGACGCCCAGACGCTTGTTTTCCTCGCGGATGAGGCTGAGGTAGTGCTTCTTGGCGGTGTCGTCGAACGAGGGGTCCGCCAACGCTTCGCTGGCCAGGCCAATGCTGCTGATGGGGGTTTTGAGTTCGTGGGTGAGGTTGTTGACCAAGTCGCGCTGCAGCCGATCCAACCGCTTGGTCCGTTGAATGGCCACCAAGGTGTGGGCGAAGATGGCGGCGATGAGCAGCATCATGACGACGCTGAGGGCAAAGGCGCCGAGCATTTGGCCCATCAAATAGCGTGGGAGCCGAGGGAAGTGCACCCTGAATTGGAGGGTGCCCAAGGTGACGCTGTACCCGGTGCGCGGGGACAACAGCTCGTCCTGGAGGTCTTCGGCATCTTCAGGCAAGAATACTGGCTGCCCGTAGCGGTTGAAGGCGCCAAACACCGGCACCGCGTTGATTCCTTGTTCCTTGAACGCGATGGTCAGCAGGGAGTCCATCGGGAAGGACTCCATCCTGCGCACCACCATACGCTCCTCGGGGGCCAGTTCGTCCGTGCGCAGCAGATTTCGATCGTCCGACCTGACCTCGTCCAGGTGGCCAGCGGTCAACCACGTCGCCACAATTTGTAAGCTTTGCTCCACACTTTGGTCGAAGACCTCCTTCCGAAGTTTGGCAGACGACTCCAACCAATTCACCTGGACGGCGACCACCACGAGCATCGCCACGGTCATGGATCCGACCATCCAGGGTATGAGACGACCTGTCATGAGGGCAAGTTCGGGTGGAGTGCGGTCAATCGGTGTGCAGATGCGCTTTGGAGCTCGCATGTGGGCAACAAACATTCACAACCGCTTAACACCCTGGTGACATCTACGGTGCCATCTGCCAAGTACGTTCGTATCGGTTTCAGAGCCGAAGAGAGAGCGGCTCATGATTTGCAGGTAAGACCACGCCGAACGCGGCGTTGGTTGCAGGTTTTGGAAGCAGGATGCTTCCGCATGGAACGGCACCCCGACAGAGGTGCCGTTTTTCATGCGCTTCGGGGAAATCTTGGATATCTTCGTTGGCCCACTGTATGCCATGATTCCCGCAGAAACCGTCGATCAAATCATGAACGCCGCTGTCATCGAAGAGGTGGTGGGCGATTACGTGGAGCTGAAAAAATCGGGCAGCGCGTTGCGGGGGTTAAGTCCGTTCACCAACGAGAAAACTCCCTCGTTTTACGTCTTGCCTGCCAAGGGGATTTTCAAGTGCTTCTCGAGCCAAAAGGGCGGAAGCCTCGTCACCTTTTTGATGGAGATCGAGAAGGTCAGCTACCCGGAAGCCCTTCGGTTGTTGGCCAAGCGGTACAACATCGAGATCGTGGAGAAGGAGCGCACCCCGGAGGAAATCGCGGCTGCGACGGCGAAGGAGAGCCTCGGCAACGTGGTGGCGTGGGCCCAAAAGTGGTTCACCGACCAGATGGGGAACACCGACGCCGGCAAGGCCATCGGACGAAGCTATTTCGTGGAGCGTGGGTTCCGGGACGACGTGCTCGACACGTTCCTGATCGGCTACAGTCCCGACGCCTGGGACGCGCTCGCCACAGCTGGACAAGAAGCCGGGTATTCCGCCGAGAAGCTCGTGGAGGCTGGGCTGTGCAAGCAGCGCGAGGACGGGTCGCTTTGGGATTTCTTTAAAGGGCGGGTGATGTTCCCGATTCGGGATGTGACAGGCCGGGTCATTGGATTTGGTGGGCGCACCCTGAGCACGGAGAAGAAGGTGGCGAAGTACTTCAACTCGCCAGAAAGCCCGCTCTACAACAAATCGAAGGTGCTCTACGGCATGCACCTTGCCAAGCCCGAGATTGTCAAGGAGGAGCGTTGCTTCCTCGTCGAAGGCTACACCGACGTCATGGCCATGCACCAAGCCGGGGTGCGCAACGTGGTCGCGTCGAGTGGCACAGCGTTGACGCCAGGCCAAATCCAACTCATTCGCCGTTTCACCAAGAACGTGACGGTCATCTTCGACGGCGACGCAGCGGGCATCCGGGCATCGCTCCGCGGCATCGACTTGCTGCTGGCCGAGGGCATGGCTGTGAAGGTGGTGTTGTTGCCGGATGGCGACGATCCGGACACCTACGCCAAGAAGGTGGGCAGCGACGCCCTGAACACAGCCATACACGACGACGCCCAGGACTTCCTGGAATTCAAGGCGCGGTTGCTGGCGGACGAGGCAGGATCCGACCCGTTGAAGCGGGCGGACATGGTTCGGTCTGTGGTGACCTCCATCTCGGCCATCCCCGATGCCATTCAGCGGTCGGTGTATTTGCAGACGTCGGCCAGCCAACTCGGCCTGTCCGAGGATGTGCTGGGTGCTGAAGTCGCGAAAACCCTCCACGCGGCTGCGATGGCCGAGCAGAAGCGGTCGGCCCAACAAGTCGCGCGTGGCCCTCAACCGCAAGGCCCGGCGCCCGAATACAAATCTGGCATGCCGCCGCTTGAGGCGATGGCAGAACAGGTGGAGGTGGACCCCCGCATCGTGGTGGAAGACGATTTGATCCGCGCGCTCCTGGAGTACGCGACCGACACCGTGTCCGTCACCCTCGAGGCGGAGACAGATGGGGAGAAGGCCGAGGTGCTTGAGGTGCCGTTCGCGGAGTTGGTCATCCACCGGTTGGAGGAAGAAGGCATTCAGATGCGTCAGCCGATGAACCAAACCTTGGTGCAACGCTTTTCTGCAGAACTCGACCATGAACGCATCTTGACACCAGAGCAGCTGACCCAAGACCAAGACCACGATGTGCAGCAGAAGGTCGCAGGGGCCATGATCCAGCAGCATGTGCTGAGTCCCAACTGGTCAGAGCGTCACAAAATTTACCCGGTGGTGGAGAAGGATCAGTTGATGGATTTGCTGGAAAGTGCCTTGCGGCGCCTCCATTTGTGGGACTTGAAAAAGGCCTCTGCCGAGGTGTCGGCCCAACTGCAAGGTGCCGACTTGCCCGTCGACACCGAGCGGGACTTGTTGGCCCAAAAAGTTGAAATCGACGCCCAAATCCGCCAAACACTGGCGCTCTTCGGGACGGTCATCCTGCCCTGACCCCCTTTTACTGACGCGTCAGTCGGCACTCGGTCGGATGGCCCGAATGTGCATGTTGAGGGAGGTTCGGCCCCGGAACGTGTTTTGGACCAGGGTAAACACCACATCCATGTCCTTCAGCCTGCGCACTTCTTCCAAGCGGTCGCCCATCCCAAACCCGATGGCCTCAAGACGTTGTTGGGGCGAATCTGCAGATTGCAAGATGAGCTTCAGGTGACGTCCGCGGTGACCCACGGTGCGCGGAGGCAATGCGGCGACGAGGCGACTGGCCATGAACACGGGCACGCCGTTCCCAGGCCCAAAAGGCGCCAAGCGCCCCATTTCCTCGTACACCTCGGGGGTTATCGCGTTCAAGTCAATTTCCAGGTGGTACGAGATGCTCGGTGCGGGAATGCGCCCGTTGACTTGGGAAGCGATGCTTTTTTCGATGGCGTTCTTGAATTCGTGCAGTTGGTCGCTGCGGAGGGTCAACCCGGCCGCCATGGGGTGCCCACCAAACTGCTCCAGGTAAGACCGGCAGTCTTCCAAAGCTTCGTGGATGTCCACGCCCTGTACGCTGCGTGCGCTGCCCATCATGAGCCCGTTTTCCTCGCTCAACACAATGGTGGGCCGGTACCGTGCCTCCACAAGACGGCTTGCCACGATGCCGAGCACGCCTCGGTGCCACCCCTCGCCGCACACCACGGTGCAGCAACGTCCGGCCGGTTGTTCCGCCATTTGGGCCAACGCTTCTTCCGTCATGTCTTCGTCAAGGTCGCGTCGCGCTTGGTTCATGGACTCCAGCTCGTAGGCGAGCTCGTAGGCCGTGTTGTCGTCCGACGCCATCAACAGCTCGACGGCCTTTAGGGCGTGGCCCACGCGGCCGGCTGCGTTGATCCGTGGCCCTAGGGTGAAGCTGATGTCACGTACGGTGTTGGGCACGCGCTCGATGTTGGCCACCTGGAGCATGGTCCGGATTCCAGGGCGCATGGTCTTGCGCAGCTTCCGCATGCCGTGGTGGGCCAAGATGCGGTTTTCCCCAGTGATGTCCACCAGGTCGGCGCCGATGCTCAATGCCAACAAGTCGAGGTGGTCGTAAACCGAAGACATGGTCAGCCCGATTCGGTTCACCAACGCGGTCAGCAATTTGAACGCGACCCCCGCCCCAGACAATTCCTTGAACGGGTAGGAGCACCCCTCTTGCTTGGGGTTGAGCAAGGCGGTGGTGATGGGCAGCGTGTCCGCCGGCAAGTGGTGGTCGCACACGATGGTGTCGATGCCCACCTCGGCGGCGGCGGCAAGGGCGTCAAAATCTTTGGTTCCGCAGTCCAGGGTGATCAGCACCGTGCACCCCGACACCTTGGCGCGTTCCACCCCCTTGGGTGAGACCCCATACCCTTCGCCGTAGCGCATGGGGATGTAAGGAACTACGGGCACTTGCAGCCCTCGAAAGAACGACGAGACCATGGCCACCGAGGTGGTGCCGTCGACGTCATAGTCGCCGTACACCATGATGCGTTCCTTCCGCTCCATGGCCTTCATGATGCGGGCCACGGCTTTGTCCATGTCCTTCATCAAAAAAGGATCGTGGAGCTTCTCGCGGCTGGGGTCCAGGAAGTCGTGGACCGATTCCGACGAGGCCATTCCCCGCTGGATCAACAAGGATGCAACCAAAGGGCTGAGACCCGTGTCTTGTGACAGGCGTCCGACTTCTTGGAAGTCAGGGGCAGGCGCGGGTTTCCACTCGAGGTTGTCCATGGTGTTGAAGTTGTATCTTTCGGGCTGTCAAAATTACGCACATGAGCACACCAAGTTCCCTCACCACCGGTTTCGGACGCCTGTTTTTGGTTTCCATGGCCATTTGCCTGTCTGCCATCACCTTGTCCGGTTGCTTGAACGACGACAACCTCATCGGAGAGAACTGCTACGACGAGATTCTCAACAACCAGGAGGAACTCGTGGACTGCGGAGGGCCGATTTGCGAGCCATGCGACCCTTGTGAAAACGGCGAGTGGGATCCGTTGTTGGGAGAACAGTGGGTGGATTGCGGCGGCAGCTGCGAGCCATGCGCCACCAACTTCAACGGGGTGTTGGACGAAGGTGAAACCGGGATTGATTGCGGTTGCGAGGATTGCCCAGCTTGCCCTGAACTCTGCGGGGACGGCCTGTTGAACGGCTACGAGCAGGACGTGGACTGCGGCGGTGTGGATTGTGAGGTGTGCCCCACCTGCGACGACGGAGAATTGAACGGCGACGAGACCGGCATCGACTGTGGCGGCAGCGATTGCGACCCTTGCGAATGCTTGTGCGACTGCACCAACGGCATTCAAGACGGGTTGGAAGACTACATCGATTGCGGAGGCCCCAACTGCGAACCTTGCGCTGCAGAAATCACATGGAACTCCTACGGCATCCAGTACTTCGGAGACGCAGCGGCTTCAGCCGAGATCGTGGGCACCAACCTCCAGATCCAAGGCACCAGCTTGACTGGCGCTCAAATTGGCTTTGTGATTGCCGAGCCTGTGGACGGCTGGTACAACGGCTACGTGGTGGCGTTGAACCCCTCGTCGTTGCCCCAAGCTGGCGCTTACACCTCGACCGACGGCACGAACTACACCACGTTGATGGGCGGAAACACCACCTTCCAGATCAACTACATCGACCCTGTTTCTGGGGGGTACATTGTGGGCACGTTCAACGGATCCATGCAAGACGCCTTGGGCAGCAGCGCCACGGTGAGCGGGGGGTCCTACGCCATTCCGATCAACTGATCTGACGCGACATCGCACTGACATTGCGCTGTGAATAAGGCGCATCCGAGAGCCCCCCTTGTGGGGGTTCTTCGCTTGAACTTCGTGGGACATGAATGATTCTCTTTCTGCCCCTTGGGTCCGACGGGCCCGCCTTGGAGTGTTGTTGGCCAGCTTGGCTGTGCTGATGGTGTCGTCGACCGGTTGCGTGACGTCCAAGCAATATGAAGCCCTGCAGGTCCAACTCGACGAAGCAGAACTGGAGAACACCGAGTTGCGGTTGGCCCGTCAAGACGCGGAAATCAGCAGCCGAGAATTGGAGGGCAAGTTGTCGCGGCTGACTGGGGAAAACGACGCCTTGGCCGACGAAGCAAACACGTTGGGCACCGAATTGCAGCGGTTGCGTGACGAGGTGTCTCGCTTGACCGACCTGAACGAAGCCTTGACAAGCCAGAGCTCCGGCCGATTGAGCGACATCGCCGAGGAAAACCGCCAGCTGCTCGAGGACGTCATGGCCATACGCGAGGAGTTGCAGCGCCGCGAAGACGCCTTGAATCAGTTGGAAAAGGACCTCAACGAGAAGTCGAGGTTGCTGGAGGTGCGGAGCCAACGGGTGGAGGAACTGGAGTCACTCTTGGCGGCCCGCGAACGCGCGGCGGAAGCCTTGCGTGCACGTCTGTCTGAGGCCCTCCTGGGCTTCCAAGGCAAGGGACTCAACGTGGAGCAGCGCAACGGCAAGGTGTACGTCAGCATGGAGGCCAAACTCTTGTTCTCCTCCGGAAGCGCGGAGGTGGACGTCCAAGGGCAAGCCGCCTTGACCGAGTTGGCGGCGGTCATTGCCGAGCAGAGCGACCTTGAAATCGTGGTCGAGGGCCACACCGACACCGACAAAGTGAGCCGGACCACCACCCCTAAGAACAACTGGGAGTTGAGTGTGTTGCGCGCGACGGCCGTCGTCAACATCCTGCTGGACAACCCAGGCGTGGACCCGTCGATGCTCGCCGCTTCTGGCCGCAGTGAATTCCATCCCGTGACCCCTGAGGACAAGGCGAAAAACCGTCGAATCGAGGTCATCTTGGCCCCCAATCTGGACAGTTTGTTTGAGCTGATCTCAGATTGAGCGACCTCGTCGCCCACCTCTGGCCGAGAACGCAAAAAAGCCACCTATCGAGGTGGCTTTTTCGTAGTTGCCCCACCAGGACTCGAACCTGGAAAAACGGTACCAAAAACCGGTGTGTTACCATTACACCATGGGGCATCCCGCTTGGGAGCGGTAAATATATGCAAGCCTAGGTAACTTCGTCGGACATGCAAGTTCAGAATTTCATCGATGGGGCCTTCTCTGGCACGTCCCAAGTCTTGGACAATGTGGCGCCCGGAACTGGTGAAGTGTACGGCACCATTCCGCGGTCTGGCCCCCCCGAAGTGGACCGCGCGATGGCGGCGGCCAAGCGCGCGTTTCCCGGCTGGTCTTCCACACCTGTGGCGGAGCGGGCGGCGTGTTTGGACAAGTTGGCGGACGCCGTCCGGCGGCACGCGGCCATGCTTGCAGAAGTGGAGGCCAAAGACAATGGCAAGCCGGTTTCCCTTGCCAGCCAAGTCGACATTCCCAGGGCGGAGAAGAACCTGCGGTTTTACGCCTCGGGCATTCAGCATTTCGCAAGCCAGAGCCACGCCATGGACGGAGAAGCCATCAACTACACCTTGCGCAAGCCGCTGGGGGTGGTGGTTTGCATCAGCCCTTGGAACTTGCCCTTGTACCTGTTCACGTGGAAGGTGGCCCCAGCCTTGGCGGCGGGCAACTGCGTGGTGGCCAAACCCTCTGAATTGACCCCGGTCACGGCCTACCTGCTCAGCACGTGGATTGAGGAAGCGGGCTTTCCTTCCGGCGTGTTCAACGTCCTTCACGGCTTGGGCCCGGAAGTCGGCGAGGCCATGGTGACCCACCCCGACATTGCGGCGGTGTCCTTCACCGGCGGCACCCAGACCGGCGCGCGCATTGCAGGCCATGTGGCCCCCAAATTCAAGAAAATGAGCCTGGAGTTGGGCGGGAAGAACCCCGCCATCGTCTTTGCGGACGCCGACTTCAACGAGGCCCTCAGAACCACCCTTCGCAGTTCGTTCGCCAATCAAGGTCAAATTTGCTTGTGTGGGTCGCGAATCCTGGTCGAACGCACGATCTACGACAAGTTCAGGGATGCACTTGTGGCCAAAGCGTCCAAGATGGTGGCCGACCTGCCCCTGAAGTCGACCACCAAAATGGGGGCAGTCGTGTCGGAGGCGCACATGGAGAAAATTTTGGGCCACATCGATTTGGCCAAGCAAGAAGGGGGCACCGTGTTGTGCGGCGGCCACCGCGTTCACCCGGAAGGAGGAGAGGCCGGTTTTTACGTGGCGCCGACGGTAATCGAGGGGCTGGGCCCGGAGTGCCGCACGAACCAGGAAGAGATCTTTGGCCCCGTGGTGACGTTGCAGCCATTTGATTCCGAAGAGGAAGCGCTGGCCCTGGCCAACGACACGCGCTACGGGTTGGCGTCAACGGTCTGGACCACCGACTTGAAGCGCGCCCATCGCGTGGCCGCGGGCATAGAGTCTGGCATTGTGTGGGTGAACACGTGGCTGTTGCGTGACCTTCGGACGCCGTTTGGCGGTGTCAAGGCCTCAGGCCTCGGACGTGAGGGTGGTTTCGAGGCGTTCGAGTTTTTCACCGAGCCTCAAAACATCTGCATCAAGCTCTGATCACTCCCCTTGGAGGAGGTTCAGTTGGGTTTGCATGGAGTCCACTTGGGCTTGCAAGTTGATCACCAACTGGAGCAGGTCCGACCCTTCGGCAAACAAACGTCCCGCCGCAAGAACGTTGCCGGCGGTGTCCACTTGAAAGGCGTCGCTTCGGTCGTCCTCGGCTTCCCCATTGCCCACCGCAAACAACAACCCGCCTTGGTTCAAGGCGTTCCATTGCCCGACCACGGTGCTGTTGGCTTGGTCCGCAGTGACGTTGTAGCCGATGGCGCTGGCGCTGTTGGCGGATGCGTTGGCGTTGCGGCCGGAGGCGTGGCTGTACAAGCCTGAAGCGGTCGAACGGTAGCCCTGGGCGTGAGAGGCCAGGGCTGTGGCGTCCGATTGGTACCCTTCGGCGTGCGCGTAGTTGGCGGAGGCTTCGGTTTGGTACCCTTCGGCGTGGGAGGAACTGCTGGAAGCGACTGTGTAGTACCCCTCTGCGTGGGCAGCCAAGCCGGAGGCTTCAGAGCCAAACCCTTGGGAGTGGGCGGCCGTGGCGGTGGCGGAGGTGCCTTCGCCGATGGCGCTGGAACAGGTGGCCGTGGCGGTGCTGTTTTGGTTGGTCACAAACGAATACGTTCCGCTTGCCGTCCCGCCGCGCCCAGACACTGCGGCATATTGTCCAGAAGCCACGTTGCCTAGGCCTTGGTTCAGGTTTTGAGTGATGCGCAAATCCCCGGTGATTTGGGCTTCAGGGCCCGATTGACCGAGCGGAATGACGTCGGCAAAGGTGCTCACGCCCAAGGCGAGCCGGGCGCTGTCCAAGGTGCTGACCCCTGTTCCGCCACCGGCGACTGGAAGGACGCCTGAAGGCAAGAATGCAGAGCCGTACACGGAAAGGAACGCCAAAAGGTCTTCAGATCCGACGGTCCCGTTTTCGTTGGCGTCGGGGTTGTAGGGGAACGACCCTTGCGCCATCGCGCCCAGGGAAAACAGGCCAAGGGCCAATGTCAACATCTGCTTCATGTCCCCAAGATAGGCATGCCCCCAAAAGAGAAGGCCACCCCGGAGGATGGCCTTCACTGATTCGGGATGTTTTCATTCGTGGAAGGGTCATTCGGTCAAGAGCAGTTTCTTGGTCGTGACAGATCCTGGGGCCGAAATGCGGATTTGGTACATGCCCGCGCTCAGGCTGCGTGCATCGATGTTCACGTTGTTCTGCCAGTTGGGGATCAACTCGCCTCGGAACACATCTTGAACCACGGCGCCTCGCATGTCTACCAATTCCACCACCACGTCCACACGTTCTGTGGTGCCCAAGCTGAGGACGGTCATTCCTTGGGTCGGGTTGGGGAACAAGGATTTCACAGAAATGTTGTCGCCTGGCTTGCCGAATCCCTCGTCGGACTGCACCCCACCGGATGGCATGCCGCTGAGTGGGTTGACGAGTTCTTCGCTGCTTTGGATCGTGTATTCAAAGGTTGTCTCGTTGCCCGCACAGTCCGTGGCGCAGTAAGTGAGCGTGGTGCTCCAAGACTCGATGAAATCGAGGTCGCCGAACAAGTCACCTGAACCATTGGCCGCGTTGGCCACGCCGTTCATCACCACTTCACCGGTGTAGTAGAACCATCCGCTGAACCCGAAGTTGGCGTTCTTGTTGTTGGCGCCGTAACCAAACTGGAATCCGAACAATTCGTTCGCAGGTTGGTGGCTCAAGGTCAAGTTGGTGCCTTCCAACGAACCGGAACCCACCACAGTTCCTCCGGTCATAACCGTGTAGAACCACTCCTCATGGTCTCCCAAGCCGCAATCGGACTTGTACGTCTCCTCCCCTGGCGTGTCGAGCCATTCTTCCCAAGTCATCAACTCCTCGAAGTCGGCTTCTAAGAGCAACTTGGCCTCGGGGTCGTCGATGCGAGAGGTGGCCATGGTGATGTGCACCGTGCCGTCCTCGTGCCGCTCTGCGTTTCCGCTGTCGACCACAAAGTGTTCGCCGGCCATGAAATTGAACAACTGAAGGCCAAACGCCTCAGGAATGTTGTCGCAGGTCATGCCGTCTTCCATCACCGCGGGGGTCATGATGTTGCCTTCGGTTTCACCTTCTTCTGTCATGAAGGGGTTGTTGTCGCCTTCAGTTTGGACACCCACCAGGTAGGTCAAATCCAGATCTTGGCCCACTGCGGCACCCAAGGTGAGGTTGAGGGCGTCGTTGGCCCCTTCGTCGCACGCCACCGGTGTTCCACACAGGTCGTTCGCCACGGGGTCGAGCAACACAGGCAAGATCACTTCGCCGAACATGCTGTTGTAGGGCACGGTCACGGTGCCGCCGTTCGCCACACCTTCCAGTCCGCTGAACACAGGCACAGAGGTGTCGGTCACTTCCACCGTTTGGCTGTGGCTGATGCTGTGTCCGCATCCGTCGTCTGCCACCCAACTGCGTGTCAGGGTGTACACGTTGTCGCACCCTGTGGCCAGGGTGTCCTCGGTGAACACGACCACCATATCGGTGCAGTTGTCCGACGCAGTGAGGGTGACGGCTACTGGCACGTCGTGGCATTCGACCACGACATCTGCAGGGAGATCCTCGTTGAACACGGGGGCCTCCTCGTCGCTCACGGTGATGGTTTGGGTCCGAATGCTTGTGTTGCCACAATCGTCCATCGCGGTGAACTTCCGCTCCATTACGAAGGCATTGGGGCAGGCGCCAAAGACCGTGTCCAACTCGAGGGTGATCGTGACTTCAGAACAATTGTCCGTGGCCGTGGCGTCCTCGAGCAGGAGCACTTCCGAGCAGGAGGCGCTGTAATCCGAAGGAATCTCCAGTTCAGGGCTGGTCAAGTCTTGCACAGTCAAGATTTGCGTGTGCGAGACGCTGTGGCCAGCATTGTCCGTGGCGGTCCATGTGCGCTCCAAGGTGTAACGGCCTGCGCAGTCGCCTGCAATTTCCGTTTCCACGAGTTCCACCATGGCCACGCCACAGTTGTCGACCGCTTCCAACATGTCCGCTGCGGGCACGACTGAACATTCAGCCATGCCGTCGAGTGGCAAGTCGCTCACGAACACAGGAGGCTCATTGTCGCTGATGGTGATCGTCTGGATGTCAGACGAGCTGTTGCCGCATGCATCGACCGCCGTGAATTCCCGGCGCACCACGTAAAACAGGTCTCCTGGGATGGTGTCCGTCACCACCACCAATTCGGCACCAGGGCAGTTGTCCGAGAACACGGCGTTGGCCAAGGGATGTGGGTCGCTGCATGCAGCGCTGTAACTGGCAGGGACACTTAGTGTTGGTTCGGTGGTGTCCTGCACTTCAATGATTTGTTGTGCAGAGCTTACGTTGCCGCAGTCGTCTGTGGCGGTGAAGGTGCGCTGGATGGTGAAGGTGTTGGGACAAGCGTTGAACCCTGGAATGGTATCCACATCCACAGTGATGACAGGATCTGCGCAAGCATCTGTGGCCGTGGCGTCTTCGTACACGATTTCTACATCGCACTCGACGGTGAAGCCAGCCGGAACAGTCAATTCAGGCGCGACGTTGTCCACCAGCAGCACGCTTTGCTCGTATTGGGAGACGTTGCCGCATTCGTCCACGGCTGTGTAGAGACGGAGGTATCGTCCCACCGGCTTCACACATCCACCGCTGATCTCGTTGTCCACCCATGTTAGGGTCACGTCGCCGCAAATGTCTTCCACGGTGACGTAGGATGAGTCCATGTCAAATTCGGTGCATTCAAATTCCAGTTGCAGGTCTCCTTCAAAGCTTGCAGGGGTGGTGTCTTCAATGACGAAGTTGCCAATGAACGAGGCGCTGTTGCCACACACGTCGGTGGCGGTGAAGACCACAGAGCGGCTTCCAGTTGAGGCGCAAGCGGCCGCAAATTCACCTTCCTCATGACTCCACACGGAAGCGCTGCAAGCGTCGGTGGCAGTGGCCCCAGCGTGGCTGTCCAACCAGGCTTGATATTCGGCCAAATTGCCAGCACCATCGCATTCCACTGTCGCATCCATGGCTCCTTCAATGACAGGCGCAGTGGTGTCGACGATTTGAATGGTCTGAGTTTGTGGGCCAGTACTGTTGCCGCAGTTGTCCGACGCTGTAAACGTGCGGGTGACGGTGTATTCATTCGCGCAATCGCCGCCAATCGTGTCGGTAACTTCAGTAATCGTCACGATGCTGCAGGTCTCGTTGACTTCGGGCATCTCCAAAGGATGATCTGCGTCGCATTCTGTTGTGTAATCGGCCGGGAAGGACACAAATTCCATGAACGGCAAGAAGTTGACCGTGATGGTCTGCACGCCGACGGTGGTGTTGTCGCAGGCGTCGGTGGCTGTGAAGGTGCGCGTCACCACGTATTGGCAGTCGAATTGTGCGGTGTCGGTCTCGGTGACGAGGGTCACGTCGCCACAGTTGTCGAAGGCCTCGGCGTCCTCCATGGGATGGTCGCCACCGCATTCTGCGGTGTAGCTTTCAGGGAAAATCAGGGTTGGATTCTCCTCGTCCGACACGATGATGGTCTGCGTGGCAGTTGTTTCGTTGGCGCAATCGTCAGTAGCTGTCCACGTGCGATAAAGCACGAATTGGTTGTCACAGAAGGAATCCACAGAATCCACAGACAACGTGATGGTGACGTCGCTGTCGGTTTCGTCAACAGCGGTGGCATCTTCCAAGACCACCTCGGAAGCGCAGTTGTAGAAGGCATTCAACGGGACAAAGTCAAAAACAGGAGGAGTTTCATCCACCAGGTTGATGATGACCTCACCCGTCCCGACATTGCCGCAAGCGTCGGTGAAGGTGTATGTGCGAATGTAAGTTGCTGCATCCTCGTCAAAATTGGGGTGAGACTGGAATGCACAGCCTCCTGACGCGGGGGCGTCGAAGAAGGTGTATGGTCCAACATATTCGCTGCAGTTGTCTGAATACCAGGTGGGTACGGTCCCCAAGTCACCCAGCTCTTCCCAGGGGGTGTCCGGGGGGTAGGCCCCGCCCACAACGTATTCATGCGCTGGAATCACGACCATTGGCATGCCGACATACTCAGGCGGTGTGGTGTCTTGCACGTGCACCACTTGCACGTGTTCGTTGGTGTTGCCACACTCGTCCACCATGTCCCAAGTGCGAGTCAGAGTGAACTCGTTGTCGCAAGATCCGTCCACGCGTATTTCTTCGAAATTGACCGTCACTGGACCAAGGTCGCAGTTGTCTGTGGCGGTGAGAACCGCAGCGAGTTGAAGGTCTTGGCATTCCACGGTGATCTCAGCTTCAGGAATGTCTTCCACAAAGGCTGGCGGCGTGGTGTCCACAATCGTGATGAATTGGCTGGCTTGTTCCACGTTGCCGCAGTCGTCGGCCGTGACGAACCTGCGCTGGATGACAAAGTTGTTGGGGCATGAGCCTGTCAACGTGTCAACGAGCACCGCCAGGTAGGGGTTTGAGGTGCAATTGTCCACAACGGTGGCGTCCTCAAAAGGATGCTCGTCGCTGCATTCGGCTGTGTAATCCCCTGGGATGGTCAAGACTGGAGCTTGGGTGTCGGTCACTTGAATCACCTGGGTGTGAGACACAGCGTTGCCACAACCATCTTCCGCATCCCAAGAGCGGGTGATGGTGTAGTTGCCTGGGCATGCCGCGTATCCAATGGTCTCGTTGAACTCCACAGGAATTGGGCCACAATTGTCCGTGACGGTGAGCACCGCAGCTTCAGGGACAGATCCGCACTCCACTTCCAAGTATTCCGCGGGCAATTCCTCGTTCCACTCCGGGTCGATGGTGTCCACCACGACGAAGGAGGCAGAGGTTGTTGCAGTGTGGCCACAAGCGTCGGTGGCGATGAAAAGCACTGTGATGGCTGCGTTGCCACCGCATGTGACCTCGTAACCCGTGAGGAGGTTGGACCAAGTGATGTCTCCGCAGTTGTCGGTGACCACGGCTCCACCTCCTGAAGCAAGCCAGGGTCCTAGGTCTGCAGTGTTGCCTTCCCCGTCGCACTGCACGAGCAGGCCAACAGCTTCGCTCACCACCACTGGGGCAGTGTTGTCCTCCACGTTGATGGTTTGGACGTGGATGGTTTCGTTGCCACAATCGTCGGCAGCCACCCATTCCCGGCGGAGTGTGTATTCGTTGTCGCACACCCCAGGAATCACCGTTTCGGTGAATTGTATGACGATGGCTTGACAGTCGTCTGTCGCAGTGAACACCGCAGCTTCTGGGATGCTCTCGCATTCCACCGTGAGACCATCTGCTGCAAGGGCACTCACATCTTCTACAAACACAGGCGCTGTGGTGTCCACCACTTCGATGGTTTGGACTTGAGTTGCAGCGTTGCCGCATTGGTCGGTGGCCGTGAACGTCCGCACCAAGGTGTAGGACTGGGCGCAATCGCCAGCCACGGTGTCCACGGTGACGGTGATGTCGGCCGGGCCGCTGCATCCGTCGGTGGCCACGGCGTCGTCAAACGGGCGGGTGTCGCTGCAGTCGGACACCAAATCCTCTGGGAAAAAGTCCCAGTTCGGGGCTG
>MDTB01139364.1_pt1 | contig 15076 bp, 28 predicted proteins | sample 811161 | NCBI WGS metagenome assembly MDTB01 (sample SAMN05326650, study PRJNA326480) | marine metagenome | isolation source: seawater | place: Mediterranean Sea | collected 2009
TCCCAGAATATGTAAAATCATGGATATACATAACCCCATTCCCTTACTTAATTGATTTTCCAGCAAATTTATTATCTGGAAATAAAATAAACGTAATTTTCGGATTCCTTATGCAGATATTTTGGATTTCAGTACTTTTCCCATTATTCAAAAGGACATGGTCCATGGGAACACAAAAATATACGGCAATGGGCTCATGAATCTAAAAAATTATATAAAAATTTATTCTTTATTTCTATACACTTCTGTAGCTTCAGAATTGGAATATAAGACCAATATAATAGTCGATTTCATAACTGCAATACTAAGCTTGATAGGTAGCATATTTCTTTTAAATATATTTTTTCAAAATACTGATAATATCGGAGGTTGGAAATTCGAACAAGCCTTAATCATTCAAGGAATATATACAATCTTAAATGGGATCACTAATACTTGGTTCAATCCAAATCTTACAGAAATAGTTAAACATATAAGGGAAGGTACCTTAGATTTTGTTCTTCTAAAACCTATAGATAGTCAATTTTTTATTTCATTAAAAAAAATAGCACCATCGGGATTTTTAGAAATTTTATTAGGAGTTGCTATATTATTTTATTGCATAGGATTGAATCAAATAAATATAAATCCAGGTTTCTTAATTTTAAGCCTCACAACATTATTTTGCTCTGTTGGAATTCTTTATAGTTTATGGTTCTTAATTTCAACAACAACAATTTGGTTTGTAAAAACATGGAATGCTACAGAAGTATTACGGTCATTTCTTTATGTAGGGAGATTTCCATTAAATTCTTTTTCATTTTCACTAAGGATATTCTTTAGTATTTTTATTCCAATCGCATTCATAACGACAATCCCTTCTGAAGTATTCTTGGGTCTCGCCCATGTATGGAAAATATTTATAGAGATAGTTGTTTCTGGAATATTTCTTATAGTTTCAAGAAAATTTTGGTTATTTGCTCTAAAGTATTACACATCAGCTTCAAGTTAATTTTATTTGACAATTTCTCTACATAAATCCCACATCTTTTGCTTAGAAGATTGATTAGTTAATTTTGATAATTTCTTGAAATTCAATGCTGACTTTTCAAGAGTAAGGAGCTTACAAAGATAATTAATTTCATAATGTCTTGAAATAGAGCCAAGTTTGATCGAAATATTAGAGAGGACGACTATAAATGAAAGAATAGCAAAAGACAAAAAGACAGAAAAGGTGTATTTCGAGCGTTCATCGTTTTGAGTTTTAACTTCGAATTTCATTATTCCATAATATGCTGAGGACACTTAATCGCAGCAATTGCAATTGCTGCTACTTTAAAGTTATTTGATTTTTCAATAACTTTTTTAACTTCCAATGGGCCAAACTTTTCGCTTGCGTCACTGTATGAAAGAAGTAAAGATTTATAATTATCATGGCCATAATTTCTGTATTCACAGAAATTATCTCCAACAAAGTTTAAAAGTGTAAGTAAAGTTAATTCAATCATTAATTTTTAAAATTATTAAACACTTTTATGAATAATACATTGGATAAAACCTTTAACAAGCATTAAAGGTAAAAAAAATTTTTTAATTTAAAAATAATTTTTTTGAGTAAAATTCCATAATGTTACAAATCATTATCACGATTGCAACACTATTTAAAAAATATCCAAAAAAAACACTATCCGTAGCGTCTCCGAACTGAAAAGGTTCCACTACCTATGGGGGGTTGCATTTTAATTGAAATTGGTTTAAAAATAAGTTTCCCCATCACTCGGCCTCAATAATCTGAGGCCTTTTTTTTATTTTTTTTTTAGAATTTATAACGGAATTAAAAGTTTTAATAAAAGTATCTTCCACTACAACTACTATCAAAGAAGGTGATTAATATTTTGAAAAAATCTTTATAAAATGAACCTATCATTATTGACAGCAACAGCAGCCGTTGGTCTTTTTTTTACTTCAGCACTAGTTTTGACTTCTGCAATAAGTTAATTTATATCAAATAACCAATAAATTTTATTAACAAACTAACTCCTGCAAACAGACATACAACGGTGAATGTATTTTTAATAAGTTTATTACCTTTTAAGTTAGATAAATGAGCACCAAAGAATCCTCCAATAAAAGATCCTAATATAAGGATTCCCAACAAATTTAAAGGTATCGAACCAATCCTACTAAGAAAAAATGCACCTATAGCATTCCAGAAAATACCTACTGATACAAAAGTTAAACTAACGGCTCTAAGAAAATCTATTTCAAAAATCTTAATTAATAAAATAGTCACTAATAAACCGGTTCCTGAAGAAACAGAACCATTAAGGACTCCAATAAAAAAAATAGGTATAATAAAACTTAATCTCATACCAAAATTTATTTTTTTTTCAATCGGAAACTGTCCCAAATTTGGCTTAAGGAGGGAATAGAATGATAAAAAAATTGAAAAAAATCCTAATATTAAATATAAATATTGTTCTGGAAGAAATTTCACAATTGAAGATCCCAAAATAACTCCAGGCGTTCCAAAAAACAATATTTGCCATAACAAATAAATATCATTTCTCAGAGATTTGAAATTTCTTATTGAACCCCCTAAACCAAGAGCAACAGTTGCGACTTTATGAGTAGCAAGAGCTTGATAATAAGGTATTCCAGAAAGAAGCAAAGCAGGTAATTGAATTAGCCCAGCACCTCCTCCAGAGATAGAAGAAAATGTATTTGAAATAAAAGAAATTAAAAATATTACAAGATTATTATATAAATTAAAATCGTTACTAATATTCAAAGATATAAGGGAATTTAGCATTATTTGTAGTTGTTATTTTATAAACATTTATTTTAATTAAATGATATAAATAATTTATATTTTAAAAAAATTTACTATTTTTAAAGTAGTCATTTATTACAAAAAAAATGTTATTGTATAGTTAATTATCAAGAAATTCATGCATAAAAGAGATGCAATTTACCTTGATCAGTTATGTCCCAAAATTTGCAACAAAAACTGGAAAGATTCATTAAATAAAATAACTAAAAATAAATGTATATACTGCGGCAAACTATCTCAGTCTCTTGATCATTTGTATCCAATTTCAAAAGGAGGTAAAAATATTACCAGTAATTGTGTGCCTTGTTGTTTATCCTGCAATGGTAAAAAGTCAGATTCTGAAGTTCTTAATTGGTATAGGAGTCAAAAATTCTATGACCCAAGAAGATCTATGGCCATTAGGGCATGGTCTAAGAATGATTTAAAGCTAGCAGAGGTCTTATTAAACTATATTAGTTAATCAAAAGATATTTAACTTAACCTTAGCTCATATTCTTTTATATCAATTAATTTATTAAATTTTTTAATTTAAATAAAATTTATTAATTCGAATTTCTCATTACCAACTATTGTGATAGTAGATAAATTTTCTTTCCACATTATTGGAGATTCAATAATTTTATTTTCAGGGGATTTAACTGAAAAAACGAAAGCAAACACAACCAAAATAGTTACCAAAAGAACAATCAATACATTTTTATCAGAAATATTATTCATAAGTTTACTTTTAACTAGTTAAGTTTTTATCAGGAGTTGTTTTGTCGTAGATTTCTAAAAAATATGATTTGAAATAATCTATACCTTCCTTGCCAATTAATCCAAAAGATAAGCCACAATCGTTTATAACTTTAATAGAAATTTGATTAGCCAAATCTTCTTTTTCAAGCCATTTCTTCTGAGGATTATATAAAAATGAAACAATATTTTCAGTTTTAATTATTGCTGAAGACATTGCTTCATCCTTTGATAATCCATTATTTATTGCATTACAAAATTTCTTTGAAAAATTCCTTGAGATTCTTCTCTGAAGAAGGCTAACAGTAGGATCAGAGGTATGAGATGCAAATGTAATTAAAGGATTTAACAAAAATACCGTGATAAGTACAAAGCTAAAAAACAATCTGAACAATAGCCTTAGTAAATATTATTAATTTATATTATAAATAATAATTCTTAATAAAAAAATAATTTTTATAAAACTAATAATTTCTAAATAATTTTAATTTAAATTTCAATTTATTAAAGATAAACAAATATTTATAGAACTTAGTAATAGTATCTTATTAAGTAAATTTTGATTTAACTATATGGGCCATTTTTTAATGACACTACTTTTCTTTCCTGATTGGACAAATGGATTACCTTCCGACTTTTTAATACTTCATTTCTTTGTAGGAGCAGTAATTTTTCCATTTAATATGATCCATGCAAAAGCAAGAAGGATTGATGCTCAAAATCCTCAAGAGGCACAAAGTGGATATAAAAACTCAGATAATACAACATATTTCGGTTATGAAGAAATTAATTAGACATTAAACCAGTTAATTAAAAAATTATATTTTTAATGAATATTTTTATAAATTCTGGAATAGATCTAAAAATATTTAGTCCTACAGAACCAATAGGGATTATTATATTGTTGATAGGATTTATATTTAGTGGGATGATTTTTTATATCATTTACGCTGTGAGCACAAATAAAGAATCAATAGAGGATAAAAAAATAAGATCAGAAAGAGAATTTAATCAAAAAGAAAAAATTGGTAAATTATTTCCTAAGAAAAAATAATCTTTTAATCATCTTTTTTTTAAGAAGAGATATGTTTATATTCATTACCAATAGATCAAGAGGATCATGAAACATAAGACTTTACTCTTTCCAGTCAAACATGGCAAAATTTCACATTATCAATACTTTATAAAATCGTGATTTTATTTTTTGTACATTAATGCTAAAACTTAAGAAATAGAGTATTTCTTTGAAAAATAATTACTTATTTCTGTTTCTAGCTAGTGGGGTAATAAATGATCAGGGGTTCTGGTTAATAGGGGTCAAGAATAGCGACGTAAAAATACTTGATGATAAAACTCTTTTAGAATGTCATAGAAAGGAACTAATTGGTCTTGAGTCGGCCAAAGATATTCTTGATGCAATAAATTTAAATTTGGATAATGTAATAAATGATTTAAAAAAATCCCATTTATCATTAGATAAGCCCCCAAAAGGGATTTCCTTTAATATTCCATTAAACTTTTTAGAAAATATATTTGATTTCTGGTTAGACAAGTATAAGAACCAAGAAACATGGGAAACCTGTATTGGACTTCTAAAAATCAGAAGAAGAGTATCATTAACAAATTTAATTAATTGCGAAAGTATAAAAGGCGATTCAAAAAAATGGGCTTTGCAAATCGAAGCCTTACACACATACAAGCCAAATTCAATAGAAAGAGATATTTCAAATAATCCAATGTGGAAATAAATTTATCTTTTTAAAATCAAAATGTTTACTTGTTAAAAATTTAAGTAAAAATAAAAATATATATATAAATAAAAAAATGACTAAGCCATATTCATTTACTAAGGATCAAATGAATGGAATTGTAGAAGAAATCTATACAAATATAATAAAAGAATGCGAAAACTTAAAAAATGAGACAAATTGTCCTAACGAACAAGTAGTAGCTCTTTTAAGTGTAATTGCTTCAAATTTTGCTCCAATAGTTAAAAATTAAAAATAATTAGAATGATCAGGTATTTTACATGGAATGAATTTGATAAAAGTGTTGAATATATTGCTAATCAATGTAAACTTTTAAAATTATCAGGGATATATGGGGTTCCGAGAGGCGGCCTATGTCTTGCAGTAGCATTAAGTCATAAATTAGATATTAAACTAATTGAAAATCCCACTAAAAACTCCTTAATCGTAGATGATGTTTTTGAAACAGGGACTACACTAAATAACTTTAAACATATTGAGGGGGCATATTTCTTTGTACTAATTAGTAAAAAGAAACCTATTTGGTGGAATACAGTAAAATTATCCTATAAAAAAGAATGGATAGTCTTTCCATGGGAAAACAAAATAAATGGACGTAAAGAAGAAAAAGATTACAAAAAGAAAAAAGGATTAAAGTGAAAAAAAAATTATATTTAGCTAATCCATATGGATTTTCAAAACAAACCAAAAATCTATTACCTGAATTCATTAAAATATTCCAAAATCTCAATGTAGAAGTTTATGAACCTTTTGAGAGGACAAAATACTTAATTAATAATAGAAATAACTGGGCCTATGAAGTTGCTAAAAAAAATCTCAATGATTTAAAGTCTTGTGATTGTATTTTTGCGATTGTTAATGGCAACCCTCCTGATGAAGGAGTCATGTTTGAAATAGGAATTGCTACAGCTCTTAAAAAAGAAATATTTTTATTTAGAGATGATTTTAGAAATTGCGCAGATAGTGATCAATATCCTCTTAACTTGATGATATTTGTTGGTCTATCTAGGGAAAATTGGTCAAGAAACTATTTTGAAACCTTAGAGGATATAAAAAACCCAAAAAAGAATTTTTTAACTTGGATAAGAAATAAATAATCAAAAGGCAAATACTTCTATAAATATCACTTCAAAAGAAACTTCTATAGCGCTATTAAATGTTATAATTGAGTTTATTTGAAAAATTTTGACTCAAGTTACTGTAGGGGAAAATGAGGGTATTGAATCTGCCCTTAGAAGATTTAAGAGACAAGTCTCAAAATCTGGAATTTTTGCTGACTTAAAAAGATTGAGGCATCATGAGACCCCTATTGAAAAATACAAGAGAAAATTACAGCAAAGAAGAAAAGCAAGAAGAAGATAAATTATTCTATTCAGAATAGCTTTTTACACTTAATTAGGGGAGATCGTAATTAAATTCACCCAGGATATTAAGTTTTAATAAGTCAATTAAGATTATAAAATATTTTCACTTAAGGTTCTTTAATTTTTTAACAAGATTGATTCCAACACCTGGAACAGCGAGAAGATCTTCATCTTTAGCAGAAGAAATAGATTTAGGAGTTTTAAATCCAGCTTTATAAAAAGCTTCTGCACTCTTAGCTCCCACCCCAGGAATTGCTTTCAAAGCCTCTAATGATTTTTTTTGGTCATCCTTTTTTGTTTTGGGTTTAAGTGTCTTAGATGTCTTAGAAGTCTTAGAAGTCTTAATTGATTTCTTTTTAGATTTTAATTTTGGAGTTTTAGCTGAAGTTATTTCAGAGGGAGCTTTACTATTAAAAAGAATTGATTTTAGTTTACTTAAGAATTTAGTAATCATTTATTCATAAAATAGGTAATTTATTAAATTCTAAATTACTATAAAAAATTATAAAACTTTTTAAAGAATTAATGATTTTTTTAAGAATTAATAGAAAATAATTTTTTATATACATCTATATAAAGACATACATTCATTTATGATGCAAGTAGAAAAATCTAATGAGTAACTATAAAATTATTTTTAAATAACTGTTTTATTAATTCGTATAATACAAGCATAATAAATTGATTTTATTCAAATTTATTTTTTGATAGTTAATCAAAATATTGATTAAATTCAATATTCAACCTTTTTAACATTTAACCGTAATAGATTTTACAGATCATTGGTTCCTTAATTTAAACACTTATCTATCAAAACAAGGACAAAAAAAAACCATAAATTTATCTTATTTAGATACATTCCAAAAGATATAATTAAATTATACTTGTTCTTAAATTGAATAATAAATATACTTTTATAAAGATAATTAATTCACTATTACAAAACCAAGGTTATCAATATTATTAAAGTGATATTTGAAAATGAAATTAATAATAGTTAGTGGTCCTTCAGGTAGTGGGAAAACTACACTTTCGAAAATAATTTTAAAAAAAATCAAACAGGGAATAATTTTAAATACGGATAATTACTATAGAACAGGAATAATAAGCAAAGTATTTTCAAAAATAATTACTTGTTATTTTGATAGAAAAATTAGTTTCAATATTAAACTATTTAAAAGCGATTTAGAATTTATTTTAAAAAATGGATTTTCAGACTACTCCTATGAATATAATTTCAAAAGAAAAACTATTAAGAAAATATATAAAAAGACTAAAAAAATCAGATTTATTATAGTTGAAGGAATATTTGGAAAAGAAATATTAGAATCTTATTCAAATAGTTCTTGTATTTTAATAAAATTAAGAACTAATAAAAAAACTTGTATTAAGAGGGTAATTCAAAGAGATTTTAATGAAAGAGGTAAAAGTAAGCATCTTGCGCATGAAGATTTTATAAAAGCTTGGGAATTATTTTATAAAAATAAAAAGAAAGATAATTCAATAAATTACGTTAAAACATTTGTTGTAAGAAATAAAAGTGAAGTAGATAATTTAATAAAAAAAATAACTAAAATAGTGAATTAATTTTATAAGACAATTTCAATGCACTCAAAATTGCTCCTTCTACTCTTCCAAAACCCTCAACATCGAACCAATCTCCACAAAAACCAATATTATGATCTTCACAGACTTGTAAATTTTCTGGTACGGCTAAGCCACAGGGTTGGGAAGCTCTCCATATCATTATAGAAATATCTTTATATTCCATTATTTTTTTAATGTAAGGATGCTTATCAAATATTGCATTAAATTTGACTACCAATTTTTTTTTAAATCCATCTTCATTTTTATTTTTAAAATACTTATTTATAAATTCTTTATTTCTTGTATGAATTACAATCCCTAATTTATTATTTTCTTGTCTTTGAAAAATAATTCTTTCAAATTTAAATTTATCTTCTAGAACATTATTTAAAATAAAATATCTATATTTTTTTTTATAATTGTCTTTATAAGAATAATCAGCATTTGTATAAATCAAAAAAGTTAACCTTTGAATATAATCTTGTTCATTTAAAATATTTACTATTTTATCTAATTTTTTATCTTTATATATTGGAATAGCTTTCCTTAATGGGGTTTGATTCATCTTCAAAATATCTAAAGATCTTTTATGTAAAATTAAATTACTTGAACAAATAAGAAATTTAGCAAAAAATTTAATTCCATTTTTTGAAGTTAATATCCATCTATTATTTTTAAAATCTAATTTGACAATTAAAGTTTCAAAGAAATAATCAACTTGATCTCTTAAATTATTATAAGAAATTATGTTCTTTGATAATTCAGACATAGAGGATCTTGGAATATAATTAGTACCGTTATAAAAATTAGAATTTATATTAGAATAAGGTATGAAATCTTCATACAATTCAATTAAATCTGAAAGATCAGGTTTGATAATTTTTGCATATAATAACTCTTGAATAAAAGATTTTAATAATTTATTCTTAGAGATATTTGAGATATTAAAATTTGGAGAACCATGATTAAGTTGCCACCCATTATTAGATTGACTAATTCTTGTACTTGATCTACCTCCAAGATTACGACCATTTTCTAATATTGCAACTCTTCCAGTAAAACCATTTTTTATATGAGTAGAGACAAATACTGATGCAGATATCCCTCCTCCAATTATTGCAAAATCATAAAGTATTTCTTTATTCATAAGAATTATGTATTCAAATTTTCAATAAAGTATATATATCCTCTAATTTCTCAATAGAAGCAAATTCAGTTTCAATTACAGGATAAATATTATTATCAAGATAAAATGCAATTAAGTCTTGAGAAAATCTATGAAAATCATAAATAGAGTTTAGATAATTATCTGAAATATAAACACCTTTCCATGGGCGAAATTTAAATCTAGAGATAAATTGCTTAGAAGGAATTAATAAACTTCCGTAAAATTTAACATCATGAACGTTAATATTATATGAATTATTCGAAATAAATTTTTTTAAATATTTTAATTCATATTCAAGTAATTTAATATCAGTTCCAAATTGAAGCCAAATTGATTTTGTTAATCCTGAAGAGATTTTATTTTCAAATCTTAATCTCTCTCCAGATAAATTAAAGTATTTTTTTAGGTAAGGATTATAAGCAATTCCTATATTGATATTTAATGTTTTTTCGTTTTTAAAATCATTTAAGACATCTATTACTTCAAAATTTTTTTTCTTATTAGATCCTGAAACAAGCAGAATTTCTTTATTGTTGTATGAAATACATTTTCTAATAAAATTTAAAAATTCTAAATATGAATTTTCTCTATTCTTAGTATATTGATGATAAAGACTGTAGTGATAAATAACTTCTAGTTCTTTATAGTTTTCACCAATATATTCAACCGTTTCATTAAGAAATTCTTTTTTTATTAACCCTTTGCATGGAATATTTATTTTATTAATTTTATTGTATAGACAAAAATTTAGAATATTTTCCAATTGTAAAATATTCTTAAATGACAATTCAAATCTTAAATTATTCAACATATCTAAATTTTAAAACGTTTTAACCTTAGAGGTATTGAAAAAACAAGTAAATAAATTAATTTTGATGAGTTGTTAATTTTTTAATTATAATTATAAGTAATGAGGAGATTTATTTTAATTCTAAAAAAAATATATTCTTTGGTTGATTTAAAAACATATCTCTAAATTATTTTTTACTTATTTGTTATAAACATCTCTAGCAAATAAGTTATTAAAGCTAAATCAATTAATATTTCTCATTTAAATAAAGATTTAAGATTCCTAAAAATTAGAACCTTGATCAAATATTATAAAAATCATTAAAAAAAAAATTAGGAGAACTTATTAAATCGAATTTATCTTGAGGTCTAGGGGTTAGAATATTTCAAACAAGATTACTAAAAAATATGGCAAGTCAGGATTATCTAATTGCAATTGCATTAATAGAGCAAAATGAAGTCAGAGCTATGCCATTAGGCGGCAAAGAGATTAAAGAAAAACTCGATGAAGACGTAAATTTGAAAAAACTTGGAGAAGAGGTAATTTTAAATCTTCTCCTAAGAGTATTTCAAAGAAGTGATGAAGGATCATTAAAAAGAGTCTCAGAAGATAAAGGTTTACTATTAGTTCATATGCATCCAAAAAGAATGCAAAAAGAACTGCCATTTATAAAATCTGAATGGATAAGAGATGGAGATACAATTCAATTTTTAAAGTATTTGGGTAATCTTTCCAAAGAAATTTGGACAGCTTCTTTTGTAAAATATAAAGGTGTTGAATTAGTATCAATTGCGAAAAACGATGATATCTAATGTTTTTAATGCATTAAGATTTAAAATTTCTTTCGAATTAATTTCCCATTTTCTTCAAAGATTTTTATACACTTTTTTTTATCTCCAAAATTAATTACTCTGTAATTAATATTATTTTTAATATGTAAAGCACAATTACCTTCAATACAAATACAAGATCTAATTCTTTGACTTTTGATTATTTCAATAACGAATGGCTCTCTTTCTTTTTCTTCATCATAGTGGGGACAAGCTATTCCTTTCACTATGCCCAGGCAATCAATAATCTCAAGTTTTTTAGCAAAAGAATCAGTTATCCCTTTATCAAACCAGCATATAGCACCGGCACTAACACCACTCATTACAATACCTTTTTCATAACCGATTTTCAAAATATCATTAAGATTCCATTCTTTCCAAACAGCTAACATACTTTTTGTATTTCCCCCACCAACATATATAATATCTTGAGATAATATTTTTTTTTCTAAATTTTCTGTTCGAGAAAAAAAATCTAGATGACTCGTAACACAATTCAATTGAGAAAAAGCCCTATAAAAATTTAATTTATATAATTCATTATCTCCTGATGCAGTAGGAATAAAACAAATTTTGGGTCTATCTTTTTTAACTAATGATGTAATATACTTTTCTATCTTAAGTTCACCTAAAGAGCGACCAAAACCACCTCCGCCTATTGCAACTATATTTTTGTTTACCATTTTAACTAATAATCGACTTTATGAATTTAAAACAAATTGCCAAAAAAGATCAAATTAATTTAAAGAAACTATATTTTGATTCAATAATATCAATAGATGAAAAAATTTATACTAAAGAGCAAAAAATAGCTTGGGCAAGCCAAGCTTGGGATAATAAGCTTTTTGATTTAACTATAGATAAAGGACAAGGCTGGCTAATTAAAGTAAATAACCAGATTATTGCATTTGCCTCAAGATATCCGATGAATAGAATTGCTCTTTTGTACTGTAAAGGAGATTCACAAAGAAAAGGTTATGGGACAAAGTTGCTTCACAAATTAGAAAATGAAGCAAAAAAAGATGGTCTTACTTCTTTATCAACAGAGGCTAGCTTAATAAGTTATAAATTATTTCTGAAAAATAACTGGGAAATAATTCGTAAAGAAAAAATAATTATTAAGAATATAATATTTAATAGATATAAAATGATTAAAAAATTTTAATTTATTAATAAATAATGGGTACTAAAAATAAAGAAATATTATTATTTAAAAGGTTATTCATTTGGATTTTATACTTATTTGCAGGCTTTACGCTCTACTCAAAAGAAGGATATTTATATCCTTTCTTCATTACTTTTGCAAAAGTAATTTATCCATTATCAATTTTTTGGCTACAAATTAGAATAAAAACAAAAGGAAACTTTTTGCAAATAGATTCAGCAATGACTACATCACAATTATGGTTTAATCTTTTACCTGTTTTAGCTTCTTTAATCACAGTAATACTTAGTACATTAAATTTATCTTTGTATTTAACCGATAAATTAATTTAGTGTTAAATTTCTTAAATAATTTTTATACATAAAAATAAATAGTTTGTTTTGCTGAAAATAATAAACTTTATGTAAAGATAATTGCCTTTTCAGATAAATTGATTAAATTTTAGGTAGAAATAAGTATTTTTATGAAAAATATTACCTTTAAAGGGAATATGAATTTTGATAATCAAGAAGAAGAAGTTAACGAAAATGAATTATTTTCACTTAAGATTACTGATAGTTTGTATAAAAAAGATATTGGAAAATTTCTAGAAATCCTTTCATCGCATTTCATATAGAAATAAAGAGGATTTCTTAATAATGTTCAAATTAAAACAGTCCGATAAATAAATAACTTTTTAACAGATAATAAATTTAATGATATACAAAAGTACAATGCAAATGTTTCTTGCTGACTGTCAATTCCCTGACATAGATAATCAAGTAAAAGCTTATAAATTATTTGTTGAAGCATGGGAAAATGGCGAAATGGCGAAATCAGATAAAACAGAAAAATTTGAAATGCTTTTTAGAGTACATGCTCCTGGAGAAGGAAGGGTTGTTTGTTTGTGTAAAGCTAATAGTGATAAAGAGATTTTTGAGCATTTTGCACCTTGGAGAGCAAAATTTGGAATTCATATGGAATTTACACCTGTAATTAGTTGTCAAAATATTGTCGATTATCACAAAGACTTGTTTAACTCAATGAGCTAATTATTAATTAAATTTGTTTTAAAGTGAGCAAACTTTTTTCGAATCTTCTCAATAAAGATAAAGATAAAGATAAAAATACATCTTTATCTACCAATACTCCCTTTAAAAAAGTAACTGAGAAATCAAAACCATTAATAATTTTTGGTTTTATAATTTCATTATCATCAATTTTTTTACTACTTTTTACCATAAATAATAAATTTGGATAATTTGAGTAATTAATACAATTACCTAAATATATACAATCAATTATATTTATTATAAATAACTAATTATATGGCTTTCAAAGAAGGTGGTATGGCTACAGGTCTACTAATTATCGCAATTTCAATTGTATTCGCTGCAGGATTTGGCTTCTTGATATTACATTTTGTCCCTGGGACACCTTTCTGAATCAGAAATTAAATAATACGTTATATGTTAACAGTTTCAAATTGCTGAACAGAGTTCTCTTTTTCTTTAGTTTTGATTTTGACCCTATAGGCATATATTAATAATCCAACACTAATAGAAGTTGAAGCTAATATCCCAGAGATGAGTATTAAAGCAAACAAACCACCTATCAAACCACCCTTTAATCTGAGCAAGTTAGATTTTATAAGTAGGATCAACAAGAAAAAGGTGGTCGCTTTTAGGGAGGTGATTTTTATAAAAGCAAGTGGTGCAAACGGATTTTGTAACATTAGATTTAATTTATATGTAATACTTTAAAAAATAATTATTAAATCCGCTAAAAAAAAAAAAAAAAGACCCAAAAGAGTCTCTAAAATTTAAAAAATTTTCTTAGATATTTGATTATTCGTCAGTATCAAATTTGCTAAGATTTGGTCCAGCAACTAAACCAACGAGCCCAAATAGGACTAAAGAACCGATTCCAACACCTGCGGCCCAAGGATTAAAGCCACCAATGGCGAATGAAGCTAATAAATTCATGAAATTTTGAATACGTTTATCTCCGAGTTAGCATACAGAATTATTTAGGAAAATATAACCAAATTGAGACATTTCTTTGTAATTCAAGGGTAATTCGATAATCAGATAGATTTCATCGCTAACTAAAGATTTAACTAATAATATGTTTTAATCAGAGACCTAAATTTACAACGGATAGCAATTTATTCAATTATTATTAACCCATTTAAGATAAATGTTATGAATGCAAATTTGACCTTTATATACGATGGAGAATGTCCTTTTTGTAATCATTTTGCAGAGCTCCTAGAACTTAAAAGTAAAATTAAAAACATATCTATTTTAGATGGTAGAAAAAACCCAATAATTATTAAATCTCTTCTAGAGAAAGGGTATGACATAGATAAAGGGGCGATTCTTCTCAAAGGTGATGACATATTTCATGGAGCTGAAGCAATAAATAAGATATGTAAACAAATAAATAATCCATCTGGAAGACTTCTAAAACTCTTATCAAATATCTTTAAATCAGATGAAAGAACAAATTTATTTTTCCCTTTTCTATTATTGGCTAGAAGATTTACTTTAATTTCAAAAGGTGTATCAACTTCTTTGGTTTAAAAAATCATTGCTTTCTACGAAATCAATAAATGACATAATTATAAGCTTATTAATGATTAGAAGATAATTAAGGATTTATTAGCTAGAAAGTATAAGTAACCTCTAATTCATAATGATAGAAAATTTCAATCCATTTATTTCCTTAGGAGGTAAAGATCAGAAAATAAACCATATGGCAGAGGCAGCACTCGAAATGAATTTGACTTGCAACGATTTAAAAAAAGATCTTGATTTAACTGATGGAGACGTTATTGATATGTTGCAATTAGTGATGGATGGGTTTAAAAATAGA
>MDTB01072189.1_pt1 | contig 15075 bp, 16 predicted proteins | sample 811161 | NCBI WGS metagenome assembly MDTB01 (sample SAMN05326650, study PRJNA326480) | marine metagenome | isolation source: seawater | place: Mediterranean Sea | collected 2009
AATCTCACCAGAAGTTAGAGCTGTAAATCTTTCTTTAGCACTTAGTGGAGTGAACTTAACTTTGTTCGCATCACCTAGTACCGCAGCAGCAACTGCTCTACATACATCAACGTCAACACCAGTCCAATTTCCAGATGCATCAGCATTAGAAAAGCCTGGAAGACCTTGAGAAACACCACATCTTACAAAACCTTTTTTCTGAGTGTTTTTAAGTGTTTTTGATTTCTTTGCAGCCATTGCTTCTGTACTAAATGTAATTAGAACAGCTAGCATAGCTATTAAAGAAGTCATTTGTTTTATCATTTTAAACATTATTTCTTCCTCTTGTTTATTTATTTGTTAACAAATAATTCAAAAATTAATTTGAATTTTCATAAGTAAAGCAGAAACTTAGAAGTGCATCAATGATTAAATAATCGCAGTAGATAATGATTATTAGTGTTAGTGGCGCGCTCTGAAGGATTCGAACCTTCGACCCTCGGTTTAGAAAACCGATGCTCTATCCAACTGAGCTAAGAGCGCAAATTCTTTTAGAACTATTTATAATACTAATTTAATTTTTAAAAAGGAATTTTTTAAAAATAATTAATATAGACAAAAGTTCAACCCTTCCGATAATCATGAAAAAAATCAAATAATATTTGGTAAAAAAATGAAGATCTTGAAAATTTACATTATCTAAACCGTGCATTGATGAATTAACAGTATTCATAAGTGTTAAAATAGATAATTTAAAAGAATTTTCTAAAGAAAAATTAGAGATTGTTAAAAGAGAAGATAAAATAAAGAGCGATATAACAAATATTATCAAAGCTAGGAAATATTTAAAAATTTCATTTTTATCAAAACTTGCATTAAAAAAGATATTCTTATTAACAAAAATATTTCTTGGGTAAACGTGAGAACTTAAATTATTAATCGCAAATTTAAATAATGCATAAATTTTTATAAATCTAATTCCTGAACTTGTTGAAATAAATGAACCACCAATAATAGCAAGTATTAAAAATATAAAGGAAAGATTCTGTGGTGAGTTATTTAAAGAAACACCTATATTTGAAATACTGCTGGTTAAAGACAAAAATATAACACTAAAATTATAATCGAAATTGAAAAGAGTATAGAATAAAAAAATTAAAATAATAAAATAAATTAAAAGCAAAATATCTTCATAAAAAAAACTAATATTTTTATTTTTAAAAAAAAATAAATTATAACTAAAAAAAATACTAAAAAAAGAAGTTAACATTAACAATGAAAAAATTATTTCCTTTACATTGCTATTTATTATTGATGATAGATTGTTTACAGGTAAAAAGCCACCTGAAGATATTAATGTCATAGATAAATTTAAAGAGTCAAAAGATCTTATATGGAAAACTTTTAATATAATAAATATAACTATTGTTAATGAAATATATAAAATTAGTATTTTAGATGATTGTTTTAATGACTCGGAAATATTAAAAGATAGAAAGTTTGTTAAAGATTTTTTAAGATTTGTATCGAAAATATCTATCAAAAGTATAATTGAAAACAAAAAATATAATCCACCAATCCATTGTGAAGAAGATCTCCAAAGAATAAGACTTTCATCTAAATGTTTAATATTTGAAAAGACAGTAAATCCAGTAGATGTAAATCCTGAAATAGATTCAAAATATGAGTCTAAAAAAGAAACATTGTATATGCTTAAATAAAATGGCAAAGAAATAAAAAAAGGCAAAATCAAATAACCAGAAATTACTGTGATAATTTTATGATAAATGGAAATTTTAAAATTATCTTTTTTTTTAATTAAAAAAATTAAGCCGAATAATGATGAAAATATTAAGGTATAAATATAGGTATTTAAATTTAAATAAAGATTAAAATAATATGAATAAATAATATTAAAAAAAGAAAATACCGAAATAATTAAGGAAAAAAGTCCTAAATAAATTAAGCTAAAATAACTCATCAATATTAAATTGAACTAATACGAAATAGATTTTCTACCACTGGTAGCTGGTCCCTTTTAGCTAAAAAAACTACTATGTCCTCTTTTTGAAATACAAAATTAGATCTTGGAATTATTATATCGTTTTTTCTTAGTATTGCTCCAATTCTGATTTCGTCTGGTAAATTAGCATTTTTCAATTCTTGATTTATAAGTTCAGATGTATCTATTATTTCTGCTTCAATAACTTCATAATCTCCATTTAAAATGCTGTATGCTGTTTCAATAGTTCCTTTATGTACATGTTTTAGAATACTAGAAACTGTACTCAATCTTGGATCAATTATATCATCAATTTTTAAAGACGACTGTAATAAAGAATAATTAGGTTTATTAATTAAAGCCATCGTTCGTTTATTTTTTGAAAATTTTTCAACTAAAAGACTTATCATTAAATTATCCTCGTCATCATTAGTTAGTGCTAAAACTGTTTCAATTTCACTTAAATTTGCTTCATTTAAAACATCTTCTTCTAAACCATTTCCATTTATAACAATCGTATTATTAAGTTCTTTTGCAATTTGCTCTGATCTATTTTTATCTTTTTCTATAATTTTAATTCTCGCTGACTCGAAAGATTTTTCTATATTTTTAGCTAGATTTAAACCAACATTTCCTCCGCCTATTATCAAAATTTTATTTGACATCTTTTCATTATGTCCAAACGCTAAAAGCGTTAATTCCATTTGTGATGAATTAATTATTACGTATGCTTTATCATTTTCATTCATTTTGTCGTTTTTTTTTAAAACAATAAATTTTTCATCCCTAATAACGCCTAAAATATTTGCTTCTAATTTAGGAAATTTTTTTGTTAAGTCATTAAGTTTTATTCCAATCAACGGGCAGGTTTTATTAATATTAATTTCTAATAATCTAATCTTATTATCAGCGAAAGGAACATTGTCTAATGCGCCAGGAGCTTCTAATTTTCTTTGAAGTGATTTAGCAATCTCAAGTTCAGGTGAAATTATCACGTCAATAGGAAGATTTTCTTTATTATAAACTTTGGTAAACTTTGGGTTAAGATAATCTTGAGATCTAATTCGTGCTATTTTTTTTTGAATATTAAAAATCGAAAAAGCAATTTGGCATATTAACATATTTATTTCATCATTTCTTGTAACTGCAATAATCATATCTGCATCAGAAGCGTTAGCTTTCTCCAATATAGATGGATAGGTTGCTTTACCAACTATTGCTTTAACATCCAAACTTTCGTCGATTTTTTGTATATCTTCACTGGATTGATCTATGATAGTTATTGAGTGATTCTGCTCGCTTAAAAGTTTTGCTATTGTAAAACCTACTCTTCCAGCGCCACATATTATAATATTCATATTAATTTAAATCTTTAACTCCTAAACCTTTTAGCTTTCTGTGAAGAGCCGATCTTTCCATGCCAACAAATTTGGCAGTTTTTGATATATTTCCATTAAATTTTTTTAGTTGTGTCGTTAGATAATCTTTTTCAAAATTTTCTCTGGCAACTTTTAATGGAACTGATAGTGAATTATCAACTTTATAATTTTCAATTTCAGAAGATTTTAAAGACTCTTTTATTATATTTGAAACCTTATCCTTATTATCAGGAGCTAAAATAGCTATTCTTTCTATTAGATTTCTTAATTCTCTTACATTTCCTGGCCAGTTATAATTTATTAAATAATGATTATTTGTATCAATATCAAATTTTTTCAAATTATATGTCTCGGAAATTTTTTTAGAGAAATAATTAATTAACAAGGGTATATCGCTAACTCTTTTATTTAAAGCATCAACATCTATTTGAAATACGTTTAGTCTATGGAATAAATCTTCTCTAAAGTTTCCAGATGCAATTTCATCTTTTATATTTTTGCTTGATGAACAGATTATTCTCACATTCACATTTATATCATGATCTCCATTTATTCTCTTAAATTTCTGGTCAATCAAAACTCTTAGAATTTTAGATTGAGTTTCTAAAGGTATTTCAGAAACCTCATCTATAAGTAGAATACCTCCGGATGCTTTTTCTAATGCACCATATGAAATAGATCCATTATTTTTTTCTTCACCAAATAATTCTTGCTCATATTTTTTTACATCTAACAATGCGCCATTCAAAATTACAAAAGATTCTTTTTTTCTTTTAGATAATTTGTGAATTTTTCGAGCAATTAATTCTTTGCCTGAACCGGTAGGACCATTAATAAAAATTCGGCTTTCAGTAGTAGATAATTTTAGAATTTGTTCCCTAATTTTTTCAATATTATGACTATTGCCAATTAACTCATAAGAATGAAAGAGTTTTGATTCCAGTTCCTTATTTTGATTTTTTAATTTAAAATTTTCTACTGCTCTGTTTACAAAATTCATTAATCTTTCTTGATCAAATGGTTTTTGTATAAATTCGAATGCTCCAGATTTTAATGATTTAATTGCCATTTCTATATTAGCGTGACCTGAAATAATTATAACAGGAACTTCCTTATTTTTACTTTTAATATGATTTAACAATTCGATACCATCATTATCTCCTTTATCTAATTTTACATCTATAATAGCTACATCAGGTAACTTTTTATCTATCTCCGCTAAAGCTTGATTGTAATTTGCAGCGACTCTTGTTTTGTATCCAGCATCACTAATTAGTTCATTAATAATATTTCTTATATCTGGATTATCATCTATAATTAGAATTTCAGTGGACATCTTTTTTAAATTTTATTTTAATTTCTGCACCGATATTTTTTTTATTTAATTTAAGAAAACCATTATGATCATTTATAATTTTGTTAACTATTGACAGTCCAAGTCCACTACCTTTTGATTTTGTTGTAAAATATGGTTTTATAATGTTATTTAAATCTATATTTGAAAAACCTATTCCATTATCTGTTATTATAAATTCTATATAATCATTTTTGTTTATAATTTCTATATCAATTTTCTTAACAAAATCAGCATTTTTAAATGATTTTTCTTGGATACTTTCAATAGAATTTTTTATTAGATTTAAAAAAACTCTACTTAACTGTTCACTGTCACATAAAAAATAAATTTTATTTACATTATGTTTAAAATTTATCTTTATTGATAAGTCTATTTCATTTAATAAATTAATATTTTCTTTTATAATATCTACTAATTCATTCTCTTTAAGTATTGGTTTTGGCATTCGCGCGAAATCAGAAAATTCATTTACTAAATTTTCAATTTGCTTAATTTGTTTAATTATAGTTTTTAGGTTTTCGTTAAAATTATTTCTATCATCAGAATTTATAATATCTGAATACTTGTTTTTAAGTCTATCAATAGTTAATTGTATTGGAGTTAATGGATTTTTAATTTCATGAGCAAGTTTTCTTGCTACGCTTTCCCAAGCCTCATGTCTTTCGTTTATTAGAAGTTTTTCTTGCTGATTTTTAAGTTGATCTATCATTAAATTAAAATTTTTATTTAAAGTTTGAATTTCCTTATCTGTTTCGATTTCAGGAACTTTAGTATTTAAGTAGCCTTTACCAATATTAGATGAAGCAGAAATTAAATTGCCAATGGCTCTAAAAAAACGAGATGAAAATTTTATAGCAATTGAAATAGATAAAAATAAAAGTAGCGTGACTATAACTATATAAATGATTATAAAAGAAATTTTAATTCCAGACCTTTGATCTTCAACAGTATAATAAAAATTCAATGCTTGTTCAGACTCAGTTAGGTAATTAGAAATATTTTCATCTAAATATTTGACTACATAAATATATGTATCTATATAATTTGAAAGCTTTAAAATTGCAGAAGATTTATTATCATATGCATTAATAATTTTTAATGGTGTTTCTTTATTAAAAACCATTTCTAAAGCTTTATTTTTTGGAGGTTCAAATAATTGCTTATCGTCTAATGTGGATATTATAAGATTGCCCGAGCTATCAATTAAATGAATCTCATCAACATTTCTTACTAATTTCTGTGTTTTTAAAATATTTTTAAATCTTATCTTATTGTTATAAAAGGTGTCTATATTTTTGCTTAAATCAAATCCGATTAAAACAATATCGGACTCTATTTTATTTCTTGCTGTTTCTACATAATTTTTAGCAATTTCATATGAATTGTTTACTGCTGTGGTTATTTTTTTATCAAAGTATTTTTCTAAAGCGAATGAAAAAAGAAATAATGAAAATATTGAAATTAAAATTGCTGGTATAAGTGTAAATAATGCAAATAATGTAATATATTTTTTATTTGTTTTAGATCCTTTAATGTTTATATCGTCTTTTAGAGCATTCTTTATTTCAATAAATATAATAAAAAAAAAGAATAATAGTAAAACAATATTAATGATTAGTAATGATTGAAGACTAAATTCATTTAGTCTAATAAAGCTTTTGTCAATGAATGTTAAAAAAGTTAAAAAACCAATAGATAATGTGATAATAAATATTGAAACTAAAAAAAAATTTTTTTTAATAAACTCAAACATCGTATAATAACTTAATTAATAATATAATTTATTCATGAATAATTGCTTTATAATACTTGCGGCTGGAGAAAGTAAAAGATTTAAATCAAAAATTCCGAAACCTTACCATTTATATAAAGGAAAACCCTTATTTCTACATTCTGTAGATAAGGCGGTAAAATCAAATAAATTTAAAAAAATAGTACTTGTAATAAATAAAAAGCACAAAAAATTTATTAAAAATTCAAATGTAAAAAACATTAAAATAATAGTAGGAGGAAATAACAGATCTGAGTCCTCATTAAAGGGATTAAATAGTTTAAAAAATAATAAAATTACCAATGTCCTAATACACGATGCGGCAAGACCAAATTTTTCAATAAAATTAATTTATAATTTATTAGATGGTCTAAAAAAAAATAAATGTGTAGTACCTGTAATCAAAACAAATAATTCTGTAAAATTTAAAGATAAGAATGTAGTAAAAAATATTGATAGAGATAAAATTTATTTTACTCAAACACCTCAGGCTTTTGAATATAATACTTTGTTAAAATATCAACAAAAGACATCTTCAAGAATAACTGATGATGCAAATTTACTAATCGACTCAAACGAAAAAATTAAATTTATAAAGGGTGAAATTAAAAATTCGAAAATTACAATAAAATCTGATCTTGATGATAATAAATATATAAAATATGGAATAGGTTTCGATATACATAGACTTGTTCCAAAAAGAAAACTTTACCTAGGTGGAATAAAAATTCCATTTTATCTTGGAACATTAGGACATTCAGATGGTGATCCCGTTTTGCATGCAGTAACAGACTCAATATTGGGAGCATGTAAAATGGACGATATCGGTGAAAAATTTTCTAATAAAAATAAAAAAATTAAAAACATAAGATCAACAGTTCTATTAACAAAAATAATAAATGAGATTAAACAAAAGCAATATTTAATCAATAATATAGATATTAATATAATAACCCAAAAACCTAAGATTACTAAATTCAAAAAAAAAATAATCAAATCTATTTGTGAAATTTGTGAAATATCAAAAAAACAAATAAATATAAAAGCTAAAACAACAGAAAAATTAGGTTTAATAGGAAAAGAAAAAGCTATAGCTTGTGAAGTGATAACGTCTGTAATTAAATATGCTTAATAAAATTATTTTTTTATTTGTTACTCTATTTGGAATAGGAAAAATAAAAAAGATACCTGGAAGTATTGCTTCATTAATAACAACGTTATTCTTATTTTTTTTATTTCATATAATTAACCTCACACCAAATATTGTATTAATTGGTATAATGTTAATTTTTTTATTATCTCTTATTGCGGTAAATATTTTTATAAAAGATTTAAGTGACAAAGATCCAAAAGAAGTTGTAATTGATGAATTTATTGGACAATCGATTCCAATATGTCTTTATGAAATCGCTCATGAAGGCGCTAGGGAAACTAGTCAAGTATTAACTTTTTATTTCATAATGTTTGTTCTATTTAGAATTTTTGATATCGCTAAACCCTACCCTGTTAGTTATTATGATAAGAAATTTAAGAACAGTTTTGGTGTTATTATGGATGATGTAGCTGCTGGGTTATATGTTGTCGCTGTTCTTGTTTTATATATGGTTTTAAGTACATGAAAACGCTTTCTCAAAAAGTAGTTAAATTATTAATAAATAAAAAACTTAAAGTTTCTTTTGCTGAATCATGTACTGGTGGTTTGCTTTCAAGCTCTATTACAGAAATAAGTGGTTCTTCTAAAGTTTTCACACTTGGATTAGTTGCGTATTCAAATACATCAAAAATCAAGGCTCTTAATGTGCCTAAGAAAATAATAATAAAATATGGCGCTGTAAGTTACGAGACTTGTATATCGATGGTTAGAAATCTTAACAAAATTAGTAAGACCGATATCTCGGTATCTATAACTGGAATTGCTGGACCAAAAGGTGGAACTAAAAAAAAACCTATTGGTTTGGTCTATATAGGTATTAAAAAGAACAACAAAACATTGGTTAATAAATACCTTTTTAAATATAAAAAGAGATCTTCAATTCAAAAAGCTACAGTTAAAAAGGCTTTAAGTCTAATTTTAAGTTTTGCTAAATAACTCATTTGCCCTTTTTTCAAAGGCATCTGCAATTTTGTCTAAACCAAATTGAAAAGATTTTGTCATAATAATATTTAAAAATTCATTTTTTAATTCAAAATCAACCTCAAAAGAAACTTCTGTTATTTTGTTTTCTTCTTTGAATTGCCATTTATTTTCTAAGTGTTTTAAAGGACCATCTAGATTAGTTACGTAAATAGAATCTTTTTTTTTATTAAATTTAACATCACTTTTATAGGTATCCTTAAATGGACCTTTGCCAATAGTTAAGTCTGCAATTATCATTAATAAATCATCTTGGTCTTTTGTTTCATGAATCTTTGCATCAATACAAAAAGGAACAAATTCTGGATATTTTTCAATATCAAGAACCAGATCTATCAATTGCTTTTTTTTACAAGTAATTAATCTCTTAACTGATGCTTTGGGCATTAGTTTTATTTATTCTATTTTTTTGAAGTTTAGCAAAATCTTCATCAGCATGATAAGAAGATCTTGTCAGTGGTGATGAAGATACAAGTAAAAATCCTTTTGACTTTGCTATATTATTTAACTCTTCAAACTCTTCAGGATTATAATATCTTTCTAGAGGATGATGTTTGACAGATGGTTGTAAATATTGACCCACTGTTAAAAAGTCAACCTCAGCAGATCTTAAATCATCCATAACTTGTAAAATTTCATCTTTATTTTCTCCTAGACCAACCATTAAACCTGATTTAGTAAAAATATTTTTGTTAATTTGTTTTGCATTTTTTAAAAGTTCTAATGAAGAAAAATATCTTGAACCAGGTCTGACCTGTCTATAAAGACCAGGAACAGTTTCAATATTGTGATTAAAAACATCGGGTTTTGCTTCAATAACTTTCTTATATGAATCACCTTTTCTTAAAAAATCTGGTGTTAGAACTTCTATTGTTGTTTTGGGATTGATTTTTCTTGTTTCTACAATTACTTTATGGAAATGCTCAGCTCCACCATCATCAAGATCATCTCTATCTACAGAAGTTATTACGGCATGTCGTAAATTTAATTTTTTTATAGCTTTTGCAATTTTTATAGGTTCTAATAAATCTAAAGGTTTGGGTTTACCTGTAATAACATCGCAAAAGGCACATGCTCTGGTACAGGTGTCTCCCATAATTAAAAAAGTGGCATGCCTTTTGCTCCAGCATTCTGTAATATTGGGGCAATTTGCTTCCTGACAAACGGTCTTTAGCTTAAATTGATTTACTATACTTTTTGTAAGAAAAAATTCATGAGTATTTACAATTTTTGATCTTATCCAATTAGGTTTTTTTTTAATTGGATTAACAGGTTTATTTACTTTTTCAGGGTGCCTAATTTTCATTACTTTCTTTTATTATGTAAATTGTCTCATTTTTTTTTTCCAAATATAAATTTTTTTCTAATAATTGTTTCAATAAAATCTAGGTCTAAATTATCAGTTAATAATAAATTTTTATATTGCAAATCTTCAATATTATTTTTAAGTTCGATTTCTTGTTTTTTTAAATCAATTAATAAATTTTTTTTTTTAATATTTGACACAAAACCTCTTTCTCCATCTAGTAAGTTAAAAAAGAAGTATAGCAAAAGAAAAGTTGAAATAAGTAAAAAATAATTTTTTTTAATTCTATCAATCATAAATTTATATTATTCATTTTTGTTTTATTTCCTAGTTCTTCCTCGATACGTATTAATCTATTATATTTTGATACTCTTTCAGATCTAGATAATGAACCAGTTTTTATTTGATTTGAATTAGTGCCTACTGCTAAATCTGATATAAATGTATCTTCTGAGTCCCCAGATCTGTGTGAAATAATGGTTTTATATCCAATAATATTTGCAAATTTAATCACCTCTAAAGTCTCTGAAATTGTTCCAATTTGATTAGGCTTAATCAAAATTGCATTAGAAGAATTATTTAAAAAGCCCATTTTTAATCTTTGAAGATTTGTCACATAGAGATCATCTCCAACAATTTGGAGTTTTTTTTTAATTTTCATTATTTTTCCCCATGATTTCCAGTCATTTTCGGAAAATGGATCTTCAATAGACTTAATTTTATATTTTTGAACAAGTTTTTTATACCTTTTCAATGTTTGAGAAACGCTTTCAAATTTTTTTGAGTGAATAGAATATTTATTATTTTTTATTAACTCATTTGCAGCTACATCTAAGCAAATTGATACATCTTTACCATTTTTAAAACCCGACTTTTTTATTGCTTTAATAATTAATTCTAAAGCTTGATTATTATTTTTAATCATAGGTGCAAAACCACCTTCATCACCTAAAGATGTTGAAAATTTTTTATTTTTTAAAATCGTTTTTAGATTTTGAAAAACTAAAAAACAAATTCTTACAGCTTCTGTGAAGTTTCTAGCTTTGTCTGGCCTTATCATGAATTCTTGTATGCTTAATTCATTATTTGCATGAGCTCCTCCATTAATAATATTCATTAAAGGATATGGCATTAAAAAATTTTTTTTAATCAAAAAAGATTTGTATAATGGTATTTTTTTAATTTTTGCTGAAAGTTTTTTAACAGCAATAGATACTGGTAAAATAGCATTTGCTCCAAGATTGCTTTTTTGCTTAGTCCCATCAAGGTTTATCAAAATAGAGTCTATAATTTCTTGGTTATGAACATTTTGATTTTTAAGTTTTTTTGAAATTAAAGTGTTGATTTTTTTAATTGAACTTAAAACACTTCTTCCTAGGTATTTTTTATTTTTTTTATCTCTTTTTTCATGGGCTTCATATGATCCTGTTGATGCACCAGATGGGCAAATAGCTAAGGCACTTATATTTCTTGAAAATACTTCTGCTTCTATAGTTGGATTTCCCCTGCTGTCAAAAACTTGACGAGCTTTTATTTTTGAGATTTTACTCATTTATTTTTAATTAAATTATCTATTTCAAAAAGTTGATTAATCAAATTTTCTAATTTATTAAGTGGAACCATATTTGGACCATCTGATGGTGCATTATCGGGATCCTGATGTGTTTCTATAAAAACACCAGCAACACCTACGGCTACGGCAGCTCTAGCTAAATATTCTACATATTCTCTTTGACCACCACTTTTTTCTCCTAATCCACCGGGTTGTTGAACTGAGTGTGTCGCATCAAAAATTACAGGATATCCATTTTTTATCATTATGGGTATTGATCTCATATCTGAAACTAAAGTATTATATCCAAAGCTTGCGCCACGTTCAGTAACAAGAATATTGTTATTACCTGTATCTGAAATTTTTTTAGTTACATTGACCATGTCCCAAGGTGCAAGAAATTGACCTTTTTTAACATTTATTATTTTATTTGTTTTTGCTGCTGCAACAAGTAAATCTGTTTGCCTACACAAGAAAGCTGGTATTTGAAGTACATCAACATGTTTAGCAACTACAGAACATTGTTCTTCATTATGAACATCTGTCAAAATTGGAATATTTAAATCTTTTTTAATCTTATCAAATACAGGAAGTGATTTATCTAATCCTGCGCCTCTTTTTCCTTTTATACTTGTTCTGTTTGCTTTATCAAAAGATGTTTTATAAATAAATCCTATATTAAATTTTTTAGAAATTTCTTTAATTTTGCCAGCCATATCCATCGCATGTTGCTCCGACTCTAATTGACATGGTCCAGCTATTAATGAAAATTTCTTAGAATTAGAAATTTCAATTCCATTACAGTTAATTATTTTATTTTCCATCAATATGATTTTGCAGCCTTAATAAATGAGGAGAATAAAGGATGTGGTTTTAAAGGTCTAGATTTAAATTCTGGATGAAATTGAACTCCAATAAACCAGGGATGATTCTTTAGCTCTATTATTTCTGGTAATTTATTGTCAGGTGACATACCTGAGAAAATTAAACCTTTTTTTTCAAATTGATCTTTAAGATTAATGTTCACTTCGTACCTATGCCTATGCCTTTCAGATATAGATTTTAATTTATAAATTCTTTCTATCAAAGAATTATGTCTTAATTTTGCTTCATATAAACCTAATCTCATAGTACCTCCCAGATCTTTATTTGTTCCTTTTAATATTCTTCCATCTTTACTCCATTCATTTAATAATCCTATTACAGGATAACATTTTTTATCAATTTCAGTAGACCCAGCATTTTTAATTTTTAAAGTATTTCTTGCGAATTCAATGACTGCCATTTGCATTCCAAAACAAATGCCCAGGAAAGGAATTTTCTTTTTTCTCGCATAACTAATGGCTGATATTTTTCCTTCTGTACCTCTTTTGCCAAATCCACCTGGAATTAAGATTCCAGAGACATTTTTAATAACTTTGCTTACCTGATGGGATTTTAAATTGTCAGATTCAATTCTAATCAAATTAACTTTGACATTATTGTTTATTCCTCCATGAATTAAGGCTTCATCTAAAGATTTATATGCATCTTTCAAATTTACATATTTTCCTATTATTGCAATATTTACTTTTTTTTTTGTATTTAAAACAGCTTTGGTAATTTTCTTCCATGGTTGAAGATTTACCTTCTTTTTAGGTCTTAAATTAAAGTATTTTAAAACTTGTTTATCTAACTTTTCACTAAAAAAGCTAATTGGCGCTTCATAAATTGTTCTAACATCAACGGTTTCAATTACATTATCAATAGACACATTACAAAATAAAGATATTTTTTTTCTTTGATCTAAAGGTATGGATTTTTGAGATCTACAAATAACAATATCTGGTTGGATACCCAAACTTCTTAATTCTTTAACAGAATGCTGTGTAGGTTTTGTTTTTATTTCATCAGAAGATTTTAAAAATGGTACAAGTGTCAAATGAATAAACAAACTTTTTTTTCTACCTATCTCATTTGAAAATTGTCTTATAGCCTCAACAAATGGTAAACTTTCTATGTCACCTACTGTGCCACCAATTTCACATATAACAAAGTCCTCATTGGTTATATCACCTTTTATAAATTCTTTTATTCTATCTGTTACATGGGGTATAACCTGAACTGTTTTACCTAAATACTTTCCTCTTCGCTCTTTTTTAATTATATCACTATAAATTTTTCCAGTAGTAATGTTATCTGATTTTTTTGAAGATATATTAGTAAATCTTTCATAATGACCTAAATCTAAATCTGTTTCAGCGCCATCATCAGTCACAAATACTTCTCCGTGTTGAAATGGACTCATTGTTCCAGGATCAACATTTAAATACGGATCCATTTTTCTTACTCTAACTTTATAACCTTGTGATTTTAATAAATATGCTAAAGAAGCAGATGATAAACCTTTGCCCAGTGATGAAACCACGCCGCCAGTGACAAATATATATCGCGCCATGGAATTATCTTATAGACAATATATTTTAAAATTGAAAGTATTAATTATTATTTTCGGGAATTTTTGGTGCATCATCTGCATTTTCTTCGGTTTTATCAATAACAGAAATGCTTGGTTTTAATTCGTCTCTAGAAACTATTGTTAAACTTAGACTACATATTATGAAGAGGCCAGCAACTATAGCTGTTGTCTTTGTCATAAAATCACCTGCAGACCTCGAAAACATAAAACTATCTTGAGAAAGACCTATGCCTAAGGCGCCACCCTCAGATTTTTGCAACAAAACTAATACAACTAAGATTATAGCTAAAATTACATTTAATATTAATAAAATATTTTCCATGGTGTTTAATTAAATGTTTTTCTTACTATATCAATAAAATTTTTTGATTTTAATGATGCCCCGCCAATTAAAAAACCGTTATTACCTTTTATTTTTTTTAAAAGCTTAATATTTTTTCCATTAACTGATCCACCATACAAAATTTTAGGTCTTTTAATATGAAAATTATTCTCTAGAAATTCTCTAATAAAATTTATATTTATTTGCAAATCACTTATTTTTGGGATGACTCCAGTTCCTATTGACCAAACAGGTTCATAGGAAAATAAAATATTATTTTTAAATTTTACATTATTCAAAGCTTTTGAAATTTGAGTTTTTAAAACTTTATGTGTTAATTTTTTTTTTTTTTTCCAACAATGTCTCACCAATGCAAAAAATTATCTTTAAGTTAGATTTGGTTGCAGATTTTATTTTTTTATTAATTAAATAATCGTTTTCACCTTTTGCTCTGCTTTCAGAATGACCAATAATTACATATCTGGCTCCGGAATTTTTAATCATTTTGCAATTTATTGATCCAGTGTATGGTCCAAAATTTTCATTTTCATTACAATTTTGTGCTCCAACCATAATTTTAGTATTTTTAAACTTTTTAACAAAATCATTTAAGAGAGTATATGGAGGGCAATAAACTAATTTACTATAATCATTTTCTTTTGATTTTGAAAATTTAATAACTTTATTTAATGAATTAAGTGATTTTTGATCACCATACATTTTCCAGTTTGCTATAAAAAACATATATTTATTTGTCATAATGAAAAAATTAATCTATAGGTTTGTCTTTTATAGATCAATAACTTAAAAATTAT
>MDTB01182574.1_pt1 | contig 15075 bp, 19 predicted proteins | sample 811161 | NCBI WGS metagenome assembly MDTB01 (sample SAMN05326650, study PRJNA326480) | marine metagenome | isolation source: seawater | place: Mediterranean Sea | collected 2009
CTAGCAGCTTTGATGGTTACTTATCCTTCAACTCATGGAGTGTTCGAGGAAAAAATAACTGAAATTTGTGAAATTGTACACTCTAATGGTGGTCAAGTTTACATGGATGGAGCAAATTTAAATGCTTTAGTAGGAATTGCAAAACCTGGAACATTTGGCCCTGATGTATGTCATATTAATTTACATAAAACTTTTTGTATTCCTCATGGAGGAGGAGGTCCAGGAATGGGGCCAATAGCTTGTGCAAAACATCTAAAAGACTTTTTGCCAACACATCAACATCTTGGAGATTTAAACTCAAACAAGGGTATGGGCTCTGTCTCAGCTGCACCATGGGGGAGTGCAAGTATTTTGGTTATATCTTGGATGTACATAAAAATGATGGGATCAAAAGGGTTGAAATTAGCTTCGAGAATTTCAATTTTAAATGCTAATTATATTTCAAAAAAATTATCAGAAAAGTATAAGATTTTATATACAGGAAAAAACGGAAATGTAGCTCACGAATGTATTATTGATATAAGACCTATTAAAGAAAAGTCTGGCATAACAGAGGAAGATATTGCAAAAAGACTCATTGATTATGGCTATCATGCACCTACAATGTCATGGCCAGTTTCAGGAACTATTATGATAGAACCAACAGAAAGTGAAAATTTAGAGGAAATAGACAGATTTTGTAATGCATTATTAAACATAAAAGATGAGATAGATAAAATTGATTCCGGAAAATTTGAAAAAAAAGACAATCCTTTAATTAATGCACCTCATACATATTTAGAATTATCATCTGATGAATGGAAGCATTCTTACTCAAGAAAAGATGCAGCTTTTCCTAAAACATATCTAAAGGAATATAAATATTGGGCACCAGTAGCAAGGGTAGATAATGTTTATGGCGATAGGAATCTTGTGTGTTCATGTCCTTCAATGGACGAATATAAAGAAGAAGCTGCATAATAAATGAAAATTGCAGTTGTTGGTTCTGGAATATCGGGTTTATCTGCAGCATTTTATCTTTCAAAGAAATATAAAGTAGATCTTTTTGAACAAGATGACCATTTTGGTGGCCATTCTTATACTTATGATATTAAAAAAAATGATAAAACAATTCCTGTTGATCTAGGTTTTATAGTTTTTAATGAGTTGACATATCCTAACCTAATAAAATTTTTTAGAGAGCTAAAGGTTGAATATGAAAAAAGCAATATGTCATTTTCTGTTTCAATCCAAAATACTAAAATTGAGTATGGGGGAAAAAATTTAAACTCAATTTTTGCCAACAGATCAAATATTTTCAATTATAATTTTATAAAAATGATTAAAGAAATAATTTCATTTTATAAGACTGCTCCAGATTTATTAAAAAATGAAAATAATAACCAAACTCTCGGTAATTATTTAAAACAATCCAAATTATCAAAATATTTTGTTGATTATCATCTGATACCAATGGTTGCTGCAATTTGGTCTATGCCTTTTTCAAAAGCCAAAGATATTCCATTAAAATTGTTTTTAAATTTTTTTATAAATCACGGACTTTTTAAACTTAAAAACAGACCACAGTGGTATACTGTAACAAACAGAAGTAGGACTTATGTAAAGAAAGCACTAGAAAAAATTAGTGGTGAAGTTTTTAAAAACTATAAAGTTGAAAAAATTAAACGCAATCAGGACAATGTTAGAATTACTATTGGAAATGAATACTTAGATTATGACCAAATTATTTTAGCATCACATGCAGATCAAAACTTGGAAATGCTCCAAGACCCAACAATTGAAGAAAAAAGAATTTTAGGAAAGTTTAAATATGTTTCTAATAGCGCATATCTGCACACAGATGAAAATTTAATGCCAAAAAAAAAAATTGCATGGTCTAGTTGGAATTCTATATCTAAAAATGATAAGACCTGTGTAACTTATTGGTTAAATAACCTACAAAATTTAAATTGTGAAAATAACTATTTTTTAACTCTCAACCCTGTTGATGAAATTCATAAAGACAAATTGATAAAAAAAATAAATTTTACGCATCCTTATTCAAATTTGGATACATTTAAATTTCAAAAAGACTTAAATGCTATTCAAGGCAAGAAAAGGACTTGGTATTGTGGGAGTTATTTTGGTTACGGGTTTCACGAAGATGGTTTAAATTCATCTATAAATTTAATTAAAAATTTTAAATATTAATGAATTCTTGCATTTATAATGGAATAGTAACTCACAAAAGATTCAAACCAGTTGAACATTTTTTAAAATATAAAACTTTCTCATTTTTAATAGATTTGGATGAAGTTAAAAAATTAGACGAAAAAAATTTTATTTTTTCACACAATAAATTTAATATTTATAGTTTCTATGACAAAGATCATGGTGATAGAGATGGAAAACCACTTAAAGAATGGGTTAGTAAAATTCTAAGAAAATTTAATATAAATAAAAATATCAATAAAATTAAATTACTTTGTTATCCAAGAATCTTTGGTTATGTATTTAATCCTCTAAGTATTTTTTATTGTTACGAAAATAATAAATTAAGGGTTATCTTTTATGAAGTTAAAAATACTTTCAATGAACAACACACATATATTTTTAAGGTTAATGGTTCAGATGAAGTACAACAATTTTGCAAGAAAAAATTCTATGTATCACCTTTTATGGATATGGATACTGATTATAATTTTAAAATATCTGAACCAACAGAAAAACTTTATGTATCAATAAAACAAAATGATAAAGATGGAACAGTTTTGACAGCTACACAAACAGGTGACAAAAAGAAATTTAAATCTAAACAATTAATTTTAAATTTTTTTAAATATCCGTTAATGACAGTTAAAATAATAGGAGCGATACATTTTGAAGCATTTATTTTGTGGAAAAAAGGAGCAATATACAGAGGTAGAGAAAAAAAAATTAAAAACAATATAAGCTATGAGGGCACTGAATGAATTTATCACGTATCTCTGAAAAATTCGTAATTAATAAATTGAAAAAAATTACTAACGGTAACTTGAAACTAATTAATTATGATGGAAAAGTTTATCATTTTGGGGATTTAAAAAATGATCTCAAGACAGACATTAAAGTTAATAATTCAAATTTTTATCTGAATATTGTTTTAGGTGGAAGTTCTGCTTTAGGTGAAGCTCACATGAGTAAAGATTTTTATACATCTAATCTTACCAATTTAATAGAGCTTACTGCCAGAAATATAAAATTAATTTATTCATTTTCAGGAAGTTTAAAATTACAGATAATAAAAAATATTTTAAAAAGAATTTTTTTATCAAACACAAGATCTAAAAGTCTAAAATATATTTCTAAACATTATGATTTAGGAAATGATTTTTTTTCAAAGTGGTTAGATAAGACTTTAACTTACTCAAGTGCTATCTATGTTGATAAAAATGACAATTTAGAAACTGCACAAAAAAATAAATATCAAAAACTGATTGATCTTCTAAAACTTCAAAATGGAAACAGAGTTTTAGAAATTGGATGTGGCTGGGGAGGATTTTCGGAGTACCTAGCAAAAAAGTACGAAGTGGCTGTTGATTGTATAACTATATCTAAGAAACAATTTGAGTTTACAAAAAAGAAAATATTTAAATCTGGTTTAAACGAAAAAGTAAATGTTAAATTTTTGGACTATAGAGATTTAAAAAACAAATATGACAATGTAGTATCTATTGAAATGATTGAGGCTGTGGGAGAAAAATATTTAGATCAATACTTTAAAACAATAAAAAGTTCACTTAAAAAAGGTGGATCAGCAGCAATTCAAAGTATTACAATTAAAGATGAACTTTTTGATCGATATAAAACAAATGAAGACTTTATTCAAAAATATATATTTCCAGGAGGTTTTTTGCCTTCACTAAATTTTATGAAAAAATTAATAAACAAAAATAGTTTAAGCTTAGAGAAAGTAAATTCTTATTCAGATGATTATGCTAAAACACTATCAGTATGGAAAGGTAATTTTTTTAATTCATGGGATAGAATTACACCGATGGGTTTCGATAGTACTTTTAAAAGAATGTGGGAATTTTATTTGTCTTACTGTGAAGCAGGGTTTAAATCTAGAAATATAGACTTGATTCAATTCTCTATGTTGAATAAATAAATATGATGAAAAAATTACTAGGGCTATTAATAATTTTTTTTTTAACAGGATGTGTAAATAATATGAAACCAATTGATTTTAAAGATCAAAAACCAAGATTGATTATTGAAAATTATTTATCTGGAAATGTCAAAGCTTGGGGAGTTTTACAAAATAGATCTGGAAAAGTAACAAGACAATTCAAAGCTGATTTAAATGGTAAATGGGATGGATCACAATTAATTTTAGATGAAATATTTAACTGGGACGACGGTGAAAGGCAAACTCGACAATGGAAAATTAAAAAAATAGATGATCATAATTATCAGGGTACCGCTTCAGATGTAGTAGGTACTGCCAAAGGTTATTCTTACGGTCCAGCATTTAAATTTGAATATGTTTTATTAGTTCCTGTAAAAGGTAAAAATATCAAAATTACTTTTGATGACTGGATATTTATGCAAGATGAACGTGTAGCAATCAATAGAGCTACAATGTCAAAATTTGGTATTAAAGTAGCTGAACTTACAGTAATGTTTGTAAAGGATTAACGTTTTACTAGCTTATCTACTAAAAATAAATAAATTTTATAAGGTAAAATTCTTAAAAACTTAAGGGTTATAGTTAGTTGTTTTGGAAAATGAACTTCAAAAGAATTAGACTTTACCAAGCCATCAAAAACTTTATCAGCGGCAAACTCGGCAGACCTCAAAAATGGCATTGAAAATTTGTTTTTATCAGTTAATGGAGTTTTTATAAAACCAGGAGAAACAACCGAAACTCTTACATTATATTTTTTAAAGTCGAAATAAATACTTTCTGCAAAATTAGTTAAGGCAGCTTTTGTAGGTCCATAACCACTTGAATTAGGCAAACCTCTATAACCCGCTATAGATGATACAATTGAAATGTGACCATCTTTTCGTTTTTTAAAATATTGTTCTACAGCTTTAACACAATTTAAAGTTCCAAAGTAATTTACATCCATCACAAATTTATTCTGTTCTAAATTTAATTCTTGCTCCTTTTTAGGATCATATGTACCACTACAAAAAAAACAAATGTCTATATTATTAAATTTTTGTAGTATTTGTTTAAATGTAGTTTTACAGTTTTCTGAATTTGTTACATCAAGAGGAAACGAAGAAATATTTTCATGAACAGCTAACTTCTCTAACAATTCAACTCTCCTTGCTGAAACTGCAACTTTCCATCCTTCTTTTGCAAATTTTTCAGCAACTGCCTTGCCTATACCGCTACTTGCACCAGTAATCCATAGTTTTTTTGACATTTAATTAATCTAACTAAAAAAATAAGAAAAACTATTAAAAACTGCGTCAAGATTGTAGCAAGACATTTCAAGAATTAATAATATAAATAACAAATGTCTAAAAAACACTTAATTTTTGGAGCTACAGGTGCAATTGGATCGAGTTTAGCCAGCCAAATGCATTCAAGCGGAGAGGATTGTCAATTAATTGGACGAAATGAGTCAGAACTTAAATTATTAGCAGAAAAACTAAATTATGATTATTCGATTTGTGATGTTTTACAGGAAGATTTTTCCAAAAAGATACTAGAGGAGCTGTCCTCAGTAGAAATTTTAAGTATTACCTATTCTGTAGGGTCTATTGATCTTAAGCCTTTCAGACTAACTAAAACAAGAGATTTTATTTCTAGCTTTACTTTAAATTTAGTAGCAGCTACAGAAATAATCAAAGTTTTTCAGGAAAATTTAAAAAGAAATAACGGTTCTATAGTTCTTTTTTCTACGGTTGCAGCCCAAAAAGGCTTTACAAATCATAGTATAATCTCTTCAGCAAAAGCTGCAGTTGAAGGTTTGACAGTTTCTTTAGCTGCAGAGTTCGCACCAAATATTAAAGTAAATTGTATAGCACCAAGTTTAACTAATTCAAAAATTGCTAAACCTTTATTAAAAAATAAAATTATTGCAGATGGTATTGCTAAATCTCACCCTTTAAAAAGAATAGGAGAAGGTAAGGACGCTGCTTCAATGGCTAAATTTTTGATCACCCAAGATAACAGTTGGGTGACTGGTCAAATAATTGGAGTAGATGGAGGAAGATCTAAAATAGCGTGAAAAAAAATTATTGATGTACGATTTAAAACCAAAAAAAATTATTGCTTTAGGATTGTTCTTTTGTTTGGGACTTTTTATGGCTTTGTGGGGCGGGTATGTTACAAATTATTTTAAAGAACCTTGGTACTCCTCAATAATAAAACCAACATTTAATCCACCAGACTGGGTTTTCGCACCAATATGGATTTTTTTATATTTAACAATTGCTTTTGCTGCTTGGTTAATTTGGTTGAGCCCAAAAAATACAGAGAAAATTCTTAAAATATTTTTTGTACATCTTCTTATAAATGCAAGTTGGAGCATAGCTTTCTTTGCAATGCACCAAATACTTGCATCTTTAGTTATAATTGGAATTATTATTATTTTTGTAATCTGGCTTATTAAACTTTATTTACCTGTAAATAAAATAAGTGCTATTTTAATGGTTCCTTATCTATTTTGGTTATGTTTCGCTTTTATTTTAAACTATTCTATCTATAATCTTAATTAGATAATTTTTTTAATTTATAAAATAATTCATGGATGACATTGTTGTAATAGGTGGAGGTATAATAGGAGCAGCCACTTCATATTTTTTGTCTAAAGAAGGTAGAAAAGTTAAAGTAATAGAAAAAGATCCAACTTATAAATCTGCATCTTTTCCTTTATCCTTAGGAGGCTTCAGAAGACAGTTTTTTCAAAAAGAAAATATTCTATTAGGAAAATTTGCAAGAGAATTTATATTTCAAATACCTGAAGTTTTAAAAACTAAAAAAAACCCAGAACCAACAGCGAGTGTAGTGCCTAATGGATATTTATTTTTATTTGGGTCTGAGCATGCCCAAGAACAATATGAAGCTTTGAAAAATCATAAAGAATGTGATGCAGGGACAAAAAATATTAAAGGATCAGATTTAAAAAAAATATTTCCTTATGTAAATGATGAAGGAATTGAAACAGTTACTTACACTGATAATAAAATGGAAGGTTGGATTGATCCACACATGTTTCATAGTGCTTTTAAAAATAAAGCAATTGAATTAGGAGCTGAATTTATAAAAGGAGAAATAAAAAATATTTCAGACATTAAAGCAAATATTATTGTGTCTGCTGTTGGTTATTTAACAAATAAATTAATAGAAGATATACCTGTAGTACCGCAAAAACATACGGTTTTCAGAGTAAAGTGTCCGAAACTTATTCCAGAGATGCCTTTAACATCCGATTTTACAACTGGAGTTTATTGGAGACCCGAGGGAAAAGAGTACTTGGCCGGATCACCTATTTCCTCTTTTGATGCAAATGACTTAGAACCAGATTGGGGTCATTTCGAAGAGTTAGTTTGGCCAGCCTTAGCCAAAAGAGTACCAATTTTTGAAGAACTTAAATTAACTGGTGGGTGGGCTGGTTATTATGACTGTAATAAATTAGATAACAATGCGGTTGTAGGTAAACATCCTAAATATAAAAATCTTTATTTGGCGTCTGGCTTTACTGGAAGAGGACTAATGCAAGCCCCAGGTATTGGAAGAGCTTTGACTGAATTAATAACAACTGGCTCTTATCAATCAATCGATCTAAAAGCTTTTTCTATAGAGCGTATTTTAGAAAATAAAAAAAGACCTGAACCTTACGTTTTGTAATTTAAAAATTATCTTAACCATTTTTTAGGGTAATTTTTTTTCAAAATAAATCTATTTATTATTATAGACATTATAATTATAACGATAGTTCCAGTTATTACTGGAAATAAAACATAATCAAATGATAAATCCATAAACAATGCTACTAATGGATTAGAAGCTGCTGGTGGATGCATTACTTTAAAATATACCATCAATATTACTGCAACACCAACTGACAAGCCTAATGAATAAAAAGAAAATCCAATCGTTTGATTAAATATAATACCAACTAAAATTGATATTAGATGTCCAAAAAAAATATTTTTTGGCTGGGCAGTTTCAAGTTCAGGAAGCACAAAAACAATAAAAACAGTAGCTCCGAAAGAAAACATTAACCAAATACCTGAAGATGTCTTTAAAGTTAAAAAGGCCAGTAAAGTTATGACTATAGCAGCTGAAATACCTGAAATTATTGGTTCTAAATTTTTTGCTATTTTCATATATGTTTTTCCTGTATTTAAGTTATATACATTTTACGAAGTAAAAAAAATATGATTTCTACTTTTCTCAATCGTGTTTATAGAGCAATCAAAATAGATGTTGACCTATATGAAGAGGTAGAAGCTGATAAATCGGCAACATTACAAGCAGGTTTAGTTGTAGTGTTATCAAGTTTAGCAGCAGGTTTTGGAGCCACCCATTTGGGAATGTCTAATTTTTTGTGGGCTCCTTTATTGTCTCTACTAAGTTGGTATATATGGGCCTACTTAATTTATTTTGTTGGTGTAAAATTATTTTCTGATCCAAAAACTAAAAGTAGTCATGGAGAGTTATTAAGAACAATTGGTTTTTCTAGTGCCCCAGGTCTTATAAGAGTATTTAGTTTTTCACCTGAATTAATGACAGTTACTTTTATAGGTTCATCTTTTTGGATGCTTGCTTGCATGGTCGTAGCTGTAAAGTCAGCGCTTGATTACGAAAGTATCTGGAAAGCTTTAGGGGTTGTTGTCGTAGCTTGGCTAATACAAGCTTTCGCTCTTTTTATAATTTTAGCCTCTTTTACTAATTTTAAATAGGAAAAATTGTTTTCGATATCTTACAACTATCACAAATTTTATAACCAGATGTAATTAAATTTGCCATAACACTTTTGCTTTCTTTTTTACATTCTTCACAAAAATCATCGACTTCTTCTACTTTTGTATCAAATGATTTATTTTTTTTAATCATAACTTAGTAGGGTTGCCTTGATTTTTATAAATTTTTTTAGGATCAAATTTTTTTTCTTTTTCTTCAAAATTCATTTTTACTTCACTAGAATTTTTAATTTTTCCAAGTGGAATTGATCTGTAAAAACAAGATTTGTATCCTACATGGCAACTAGCGCCTTTACCTATATCAACTTTTAACCATATAGAGTCTTGATCATCATCGATTCTAATTTCAATAATCTTTTGAATAAAACCACTAGTCTTTCCTTTATGCCATAAAGTTTTTCTTGATCTGCTCCAGTAGTAAGCTTCTTTGGTTTCAATTGTTTTTTTTAGTGCCTCCTCGTTCATGTATCCATGCATAAGAACATCGCCTGAATTATAGTCAGTTGTTATAACCGGTATAAGGCCTTCAGAATCGAATTTTGGCGATAGGAATTTTCCCTCTTCCACCTCAAATATACTTTCTCTTTTTTTAAACATGAGCGTAAATTAGTGAAAAAAAGACAAAATAGCAATTTGCATTAATTAATTATGTCCTATAAAACCTTGAGAAATGAAATTAGTTAAAGACATTGATAAAAGACCTTCGAAAAACCCTGAGGTTACAGACAAGCAGGCTGAGGAGGCGCTTAGAACTATCTTAACTTGGATTGGTGAAAACCCTGAAAGAGAGGGTTTATTAGAAACTCCAAAAAGAGTAGTTAAAGCATTTAAAGAGTATTTTAAAGGCTATCATCAAAATGCTGAAACTGAACTTTCTAAGACATTTAGTGATGTCGATGGCTATGATGATATGGTGGTAGAAAAAAATATTACTTTAGAGAGTCATTGTGAACATCATATGGCTCCTATAATAGGAGTTGCTCACGTCGCTTATATTCCAAATAAAAAAGTTGTTGGATTAAGTAAATTAGCCAGAACAGTTGAAATATTTTCAAAAAGACTTCAAACTCAAGAAAGATTAACAATGCAGATTGCATCTACTTTAATGAGAGCGCTAGAAGCTAAAGGTGTTGCAGTAACTATTGATGCTTCCCATCAGTGCATGACAATGAGAGGTGTAAAAAAAGAAAAAGCAACTACCGTTACAAATTATTTTTTAGGTTCATTTCGAGAAGACCTAAGTATTCAAAATAGATATTTGAGATATATTGCTAAATAAATGTCAATAAAATTTAAAGCAGTAGTTATAGATAATCAAAACGAAAAATTTACAAGAGAAATTAAAGAAATCGACACAACTCAACTTAAAGATGGAAATGTTTTAGTTAAAATAGAATATTCAAGTTTAAATTATAAAGATGCTTTAATTTTAAATAATGGTGGAAAAATTGTAAGAAAATTTCCATTCGTTCCAGGTATAGATTTTTCAGGAACTGTTATAGAAAGTGAAGATAATAAATTTAAAAAAGATGACAAAGTAATTCTTACTGGCTTTAGAGTAGGCGAAGCCTACTATGGCGGCTTTTCCCAGTATGCAAAAGTAGATTCTAACTTTTTAATAAAAATACCAAAAGATTTGGATGCACATAAGTCTATGATGTTAGGTACCGCAGGATTTACTGCATTACTTTGTTCTTTTGCAGTCAAAGCAAAAGAGGAGTTATTATTGGGTGAAAAAGTAAAAGATGTATTGGTAACTGGTGCTACCGGCGGGGTAGGGAGTATAGCAGTTATGATATTGTCAAAGATGGGTTATGATGTTCATGCAGTAACAGGAAAAAAAAATAAAAATGACTATTTAAAAAATTTAGGCGCTAAAAATGTAATCGATAGAAAAGAATTTGAGGGAGATAGTAAATTACTAGAAAAAGGAATGTGGGATGGAGTTGTTGATACAGTAGGTGGTTTAGCTTTGACAAAAATATTTGCCCAAACTAAACCTGGCGGGATAGTAGCTGCGTGTGGAAATGCTGGAGGAATAAAAATCAACACCAATGTTATGCCTTTTATTATAAGAGGAGTTAAACTTTGGGGTATCGATTCGTCTGGATCTTCAATAAAAAGGAGAGAATTCATTTGGAATGAAGCTACAAAATTAATAGATTATTCAAAGCTTAAGACATTTACTCAAGAACTATCATTTACTGAACTTTTAAAAACTTATCCAAAACTTTTAAAGGGAGAGTTTTTTGGTAGAGCTATAGTAAATCCAAATAAATAAACTATAATAAAATCTTCATGGACTGGGATAAGTTAAAAATTTTTCATACTGTTGCTGAGGCTGGTAGTTTTACTAAAGCCTCTACAATTTTAAATTTAAGTCAATCTGCTATAAGTAGACAGATTCAATCTTTAGAAACTGATTTAAAAATTAAACTTTTTGAAAGACATGCCAGAGGGTTGGTATTAACTGATAATGGTAAGTACTTATTTAAAACAGCACACGAAGTTATCTCTAAACTTAAAGATGTTGAGGCAACACTAGGCGATGAAAAAGATAAATTGTGAGGAAAACTCACTGTCACTACTGTTGTAAGTTTTGGAACTACATGGTTAACACCAAGAATACAGGAGTTTATGACACTTCATCCTAACATAGAAGTTGAATTGATTTTTGACGACAAAGAGTTAGATTTAAGCACAAGGCAAGCTGATATTGGTATTTGGATGAGAAGACCAAAACAATTAAATTATATTCAAAAAAAATTCGTTGATTTTCACTACCATATTTATGGTTCTAATACTTATTTAGAAAAATACGGTTATCCTAAAAATTTGAATGATTTAAACAAACATAAATTTATAACTTATGGTAGAGGAGCTCCATCACCAGTATTTAATCCTGACTGGACATTAAAACTTGGGATAAAAGATAACAAAAAAAGAAAACCAGTTATGAAAGTTAATAGTGTATATGGTCTGCTGTTAGCAGTTCAAAGTGGAGTAGGATTAGCTGCTTTGCCAGATTATATTACTTTTAATGTTCCTAATATTACAAAAATTTTACCTAATGAAGAGGGTCCGAAAACAGAAACACATTTTGTTTATCCAGCTTCACTTAAAAATGTTGCTCGAGTAACGGCTTTCAGAAATTTTATATTTAGTAAAGTTAGCGAGTGGAAGTTTTAATTTTTTTTCTTAAATAAAATTTGAATGATACCATTAAAAGATGACAATCCAACAAGCAGCAAACCGATTGTAAGTTATTCTATAATTGGAATATGTATTGTAGTTTTTTTTTTAGAATTAAGTTCCCCAGGTTATAGAACTGGAGAATTATTTTTTTCATATGGACTAATTCCTTCAGTTTTAATTGGGAGCGTTCAATTACCCGATGATATTTATGCTGTGCCTGCTTCAGTAACTATTTTTACTTCCATGTTTATGCATGGAGGTTTTATGCACTTAATTGGCAATATGCTTTATATGTGGATTTTTGCAGATAATATTGAAGATGGATTGGGAAGGACTAAATTTATTATATTTTATTTGTTATCGGGTTTAGGCGCTGCAATGTCACAAGTGTTTGTAGATATAAATTCTCAGGTTCCAATGGTTGGGGCTAGCGGAGCAATTGGTGGAGTGTTAGGTGCTTACTTAATAAATTATCCAAATGCTAGGGTTTTAGTTCTTATTCCTCTTGGTTTTTTTAGTCAATTAATAAGAATAAGAGCATTATATGTTTTAGGATTCTGGTTTATTTTACAGTTTATCAATTCATATTTTTCATCTTCCACAGGAGGAGGTGTCGCTTATGCAGCACATATTGGGGGTTTTGTATCTGGTATAATTTTGATATTAATTTTAAATAAAAAAAAAGAAGAAAAATAAATAAAAAAAGAAAAGGCCCATGGGAATATTAAATTTTATAATACCTTTTTTTGTATTAATTACAGTAGTTGTATTTATTCATGAATATGGACATTATTATTTTGCTAGAAAATATGGTGTTGGCGTTACAGACTTTTCAATTGGTTTTGGAAAAGAATTGTTTGGATTTAAAGATAAATTTGGCACTCGATGGAAATTTTGTGCTATTCCATTAGGCGGTTATGTGAAATTTTTTGGAGATAGAAATGTTTTTAGTCAATCTGAACAAGCTGAATTGTTAAAAAAATATAATGAAACAGACCAAAAAAAGCTTTTTGTTACAAAACCTCTGTATCAAAGATCATTAATAGTTGCTGCTGGACCACTGGCTAATTTTTTATTAGCAATTTTTATATTTTCATTTATTTATATGTTTGTTGGGAAAGATTTTACCCAACCCAAAATTGATCAAGTTGAAGAAAATAGTCCCGCTTACATTTCAGGTCTTAAACCAAACGATATAATTTTATCTATCAATAAAAATAAAATTAATAGTATTCTTGAAGTTTCAGCACATATTAATTCATCGACATCGGACGAAATAGATTTAACTATTCTTAGAAATAATGAGGAAATGTACTTTTCTGTAAGACCTAATATTATTGATTCAAAAGACACCCTAGGAAACAACTTAAAAAAGAAAGTTATTGGTATAAAAATTACTGCATTAAACAATGAAATCAAAAAAGAAAAACTAGGCCCAGCAAAAGCCTTATTCTATGCATCAAAAGAAACTTGGTTTGTAACAAAAACCTCACTAAAATTTATAGTTTCGCTTTTTCAGGGAAAAGGAGATACGACACAGTTAGGAGGTCCTATTAAAATAGCTAAAATAACCGGTCAAGTTTCACAGTACGGATTTATAGCCTTTTTAAGTATTACTGCTTATATTTCAATAAGTCTGGGTTTAATTAATCTTTTCCCAATACCAATGTTAGATGGCGGTCATTTAATGTTTTATGCTTTTGAGAAAATTTTGGGTCGTCCATTAAAACAAAGAACACAAGAGGGATTCTTTCGAATCGGTCTTTTTTTGCTATTTTCATTAATGTTTTTTACGACTTTTAATGATTTAAAAGATATTGGCTTATTTTAAGGGTTTTAAATCATCAAAAAACCAATAAATACAACAATTTTTTTATATACAATATATTGTGTTAATATTTATAAAAACACCAATAAAAATATTGATTTTCCTCGTTATTTGTTGAAATTGAATATTAAAAAAGGGGCATAAATGAATAAAAAACAATTAGTAGCAAAAATATCGTCCACATTGGGTCAAAGCAAAGCAGACGCTGAAAGAACTTTTGATTCAATAACTACAATCATTCTAAACGAATTAAAGAATGATGAAACTGTGAAAATAGCTGGTTTTGGCACATATAAAGTGGCAAAAAGAAAAGCTAGGGTTGGTAGAAATCCAAGAACTGGCGAGTCTATTCAAATAGCAGCTTCACAAAAAGTTAAGTTTTTACCCGCTAAAAGCTTGAAAGAAATGTTTAATAAATAAACATTATTTAACAGCTCTTATTATTTCTATAAGAGCTGTTAAGTGCTTGCAAAAACTGCATAACTCAAATCTTAACATAACAATTCCTTAATAATTTAAAATATCTTATTTATTTTTTAACAAAGGAGTTAAAATGAAAAAATACTTAGGATATTTCTTCGCAGGTACTGCTGTTTATTTTGCATTTGCTGGTTTAGGTTATGCAGAAACAACTGTCACTGCTGAAGTTCAATATATATTTAATACAATACTATTTTTAATGTCAGGTTTTCTAGTCATGTGGATGGCAGCAGGTTTTGCTATGCTTGAGTCTGGACTAGTGACATCAAAAAGTGTTTCGGCGATCTGTGCAAAAAATATAGGCTTATATTCAATAGCTGGAATTATGTTTTGGTTAGTTGGATACAATTTGGCTTATGGTATACCAGAAGGTGGATGGATAGGCTCATTTTCAACATGGAGTGACTCATCTTCTTTAGAAACTGGCTATTCAGATGGATCTGATTGGTTTTTTCAGATGGTTTTCTGCGCAACAACAATGTCAATCGTTTCTGGAACTTTAGCTGAAAGAATTAAAATTTGGCCATTCTTCTTATTCGCAGCTATTCTAACTGGATTTATTTATCCAATTGAAATGGGATGGCAATGGGGTGGCGGTTGGTTATCAGCTGCAGGTTTCTCTGATTTTGCAGGGTCAACATTAGTACATGCTGCTGGAGGAG
>MDTB01190014.1_pt1 | contig 15074 bp, 15 predicted proteins | sample 811161 | NCBI WGS metagenome assembly MDTB01 (sample SAMN05326650, study PRJNA326480) | marine metagenome | isolation source: seawater | place: Mediterranean Sea | collected 2009
ACCTTACGCGGCTAGCAAAATAGCAGCTGACCATTTGGCATTATCATTTTTTAAATCTTTTAAATTACCAATTAAAATAGTTCGACCTTTTAATACATACGGACCAAGACAATCTACAAGAGCAATAATACCAACAATAATTACACAATCACTACAAAAAAATAAAATTAGCGTAGGCTCAATTTTTCCAACAAGAGACTTCGTCTATGTATCAGATACAGTAAATGGTTTTATAAAATCTATAAATAACAAAAAAATAATAGGAGAAGTAGTAAATCTTGGTACTGGTTTTGAAATATCAATAAAAGAGCTAATATCAATTATAGGAAATATTATTGGAATTAAAATTAAAATAGAGCAATCTAAAGTTAGAAAAAGACCGAATGATAGCGAGGTAAAAAGATTAGTTGCCTCGAACAAAAAAGCAAAAAAATTACTTAATTGGTCACCAAATTATAGTGGAAAAGATGGCTTAAAACAGGGACTGAAACAAACTGTTAATTGGTATAAGATTGCAAAAAATCTTCGTAGTTTTAAAACTAAAAATTTTACTTATTAAAGTTACAATTTATTTCTCTAATCAATGATCAAGAATAAAAAAGTTTTAATCATAGGCTTTGGAAGTATTGGGAGTAAGATTTTCACAATATTGAAAAAAAACAAAAAAATTGATATTGGAATTTTGAGAACTAAACAAAAGGTCAAAAAAAAAATTAAAGCTAAATTTTTTTTTAGTATTAAAGATGCTCAAAATTATAACCCAGAATATATATTTATTTGTACCACTGCTAATTTACATAGCATTTACTTTGAAAAATTTAAAAATTTAAATGCAAAAATTTTTATTGAAAAGCCGTTATTATTTAAAGAAAATCAAATTAAAATTTTTAAAAAATATCGTAAAGATTTAATGGTAGGGTACTTTTTAAGATATCATTATCCAATAAAATATCTTAAAAAATATATTGAAAGAAACCAATCATCAATTCGCGCAATTAATTTTGAAGTAGGTTATGATTTAAAAAAGTGGAGACCTTACAGAGAATTATCTGATACTGCTTCAGCAAAAAAAAAATATGGTGGGGGTGCCTTACTTGAATTAAGTCATGAAATAGATTTAGCGGTATGGATGCTAGGTTACCCTGATGAAATTTTTTGTCAGAAACAGAAACTTTCTAAGTTAAAAATTGATGTAGATGATTTTACTAATATTATTTTGAATTATACAAAAAAAAAAAAAGTGTATTTCAATAAATCTAGACTTACTTCAAACTAAATATTCTAGAAGCATCAAGATCATTTCAAATAATCAAATTGTATTTTATGATTATTTAAAAGGTAAAATTGAAATTTTCAATAAAAATAAATCAAAGATAATTAACTTTAAAAAGTACAATTTATCAAAAGCATATGTTCACCAGATAAATTATTTTCTCCAAAAATTTGATAACAAAAAAAAAAAAATTAAATATTTTTCAAATTTAACGTCCTCAATACAGCTTAGTAAACTTATCTTTAAGTTAATTCAATCTGATAAATTAAAAAGAAAAATAAAAATTTAAAATGTTATGCAATTAACAGTTTGTTTAATTCTTAAAAAAAATAAAAAATATAATAAAAAAATTATTAAATTCTTAAAGAATTTTATTTACAAATTAGATGTTTTTTATGGAGAAGTAGGTCAAAAATTACCAAAAAAAATTAAAAAAAAAAGGTATGATTTTTTAATTTCATATCTTTCACCGTGGATTATAAATCATAAGATCCTAAAAAGAACTAAATTTTATAATATCAATTTTCATCCCGGACCGCCAAAATATCCTGGCATAGGTTGCTTTAACTTTGCTTTATTAAATAATGATAATTCTTACGGTGTAACTATGCATTTAATGAATAAATCAGTAGACTCTGGAAAAATCATAAAGACTCAGTATTTTAACATCAAAAATTTAAATCTTATTGAAATTATTGATAAATCCTATGATGAGATGTTTAAGTTATTTACAAAAGAAATTTTAAAAATTTTAAAAACAAAAAAAATTAATCTTTCTAAAGAAAAATGGAAAAGAACTGCTTATACTAGAAAGAATCTTAATAAACTTCTCAAATTGAATTTAAATATGAAACCAAAAGAAATCACAAATAGAATAAATGCTTTGTATTATCAGGGTTATCCAAACCCATATTTTACAATCAATAATAAAAAGTTTTATGTTATCCCTGAAAAAAATTCCTAGAACATTAATTATAGCCGAAGCTGGAGTTAATCATAATGGCTCATTAAAAAAATGTTTTCAATTAGTTGATGCGGCTAAAAAAGCAGGAGCTCACATAGTCAAATTTCAAACATTTGAAGCAGACAGTTTAGCAACCAAAAAGTCTCCAAAGGCAGCTTATCAGAAAGTAAATGATAATAATAAAAATCAGTATGAGATGTTAAAAAAACTTCAATTAAGCAAAGATAATCATTATAAAATTAAAAAATATTGTAAAAAAAAGAAAATTGAATTTTTATCATCAGGTTTTGATATAGAGGATCTAGTATTTTTAAAAAAATTAAAAGTTAAAAGATTCAAAGTACCATCTGGTGAAATCACTAACTATCTATATTTAAAAAAAATTGCTAGTTTTAAAAAACAGATAATTCTTTCAACAGGTATGTCAACAATGAAAGAGGTAACAAGAGCAATAGAAATCTTAAAAAAAAACGGTTTAAAAAGAAATAAAATATCAATTTTACATTGCAGCACTGAATATCCAGCAGACTTGAAAAAATTAAATTTAAAGGCGATTAAATCTTTAAAAAAAAAATTTAAACTAAATATTGGTTATTCAGATCATTCAAAAAGTACTTTAATACCCTCTGTAGCTGTTGCACTGGGTGCCTCGATAATTGAAAAACATATTACGTTGAACAACAACTTGCCCGGCCCTGACCATCAAAGCAGCTTAAATCCTAATGATTTTAGGATTATGGTTTCAAATATTATAAAGACCGAAATGTCCTTTGGCAACGGAGTAAAAAAACCAAACGTTAATGAAAAAAAAAACATAAGAATTGTTAGAAAATCTATTGTAGCGAAAAAAAGTATTAAAAAAGGAGAAAAGTTATCTTTATTAAACTTATCATTTAAGCGACCAGGAACTGGTATTAGCCCAATGAAATTGAATAAAATTCTTGGTAGAAAAGCTAGCCACAATTTTAAAAAAGATGATTTTATAAAGGCATGAAAAAGAATATTAGTTTACTAACATCAAGTAGAGCCGATTACGATCAACTTTATTGGTTTATCAAGTTAATAAGTAAAAGTAATAAATATAATCTTAATTTGATTGTTTCTGGAACACATTTATCAAAACAATATGGATCTACTATCAATCAAATTAAGAGAGATAAATTTAGATTTAAAAAGGTTAAATTAAATATTAAAAAGGATGACACAAAAGCAATTTTAGATATTATCTCAAAAAGCATTAATGTTTTCACTAAAAATTTTAAAAAAATAGATCAAGATTTTTTAATTTTATTAGGAGATAGATACGAGACGTTTGCTGCATCGATTGCTGCATCTTTTCTTAAAATACCAATAATACATCTTAATGGTGGCGAGCTTACAAAAGGAGCTCATGACGATTGGATGAGACATTGCATAACAAAAATGGCCAATATTCATTTTGTATCAAACAACATTCACAAAAAAAGAGTTATTCAATTGGGTGAAAATCCAAAATTTGTTTTTAACACTGGCGGCTTGAGTTCTGATAATGCCTTAAAAACAAACTTAAAAACGAAGCTAGACATAGAAAAAATTTTGAATACAAAATTTTATAGAAGAAATATAGTTGTCACCTATCATCCTGAAACTTTTAGTCAAAAAGGCAATAAAGAATCATTTTTAGAAATAGTGAAAATTGTTAAGTATTTTAAAGATATAAAATTTTTTTTTACTTTACCTAATGCAGATGAAGAAAATAAGACAATAATTAATTTGATTAAAAAATTGTGTTTAAATCATAAAAATAGTGTCTTTTTTTCATCATTAGGAAGGACAAAATATTTATCTTTAATGAAAAACTGTGATTTAGTACTTGGAAATTCTTCTAGTGGATTAATGGAAGCCCCGTATGTTCATACATTAACTATTAATTTAGGTAAAAGACAAGAAGGAAGACTAAAAGCAAATTCTGTTATAGATTGTGAAATTAGCGCAAAAAAAATAATCAATTTAATAAAGAAAATATACGTAAATTCAATCAATAAGAAAATGAAATATAATTTAAATGACTATTACGGTAAAGGTAAATCAGCTGAAAATATGTTGAAAATTTTAGATAAACTCAATCCTGGATTTAACAAAAAAAAGAACTTTTACGATTTATGGAAAAATATCTAATTAAAAAAAATACTAGTTTAATAGAGGCATTAAAAAAAATTACTGCTAATGGAGAAAAGCATGTAATTGTAATAAGTAATTTAGGAAAAGCTATCGGGATAATTTCAGATGGAGATATTAGGAGAGCAATCTTAAAGAAGTTAAAACTAACTTTACCAATTTCTAAAATTCTCAACAAAAACTTCTTATACTTCAAAGAAAATTCTTTTAATAAAAGAAAAGCAATACAGTATTTACAAAAAAGTAAAATCTTTTTTGCACCAATACTAAATTCTAAAAAAATTCCTATTAATTTTATCACCGTAAATGATTCTGCCGCGCGGGATTTAAAACATTTTCATAAAAATAAAAAAACAAAAAGTGAGCAAGTAGTTATTATGGCTGGTGGTCTTGGGACAAGACTTAAGCCCTTTACAAATATATTGCCAAAACCCCTCATACCTCTCGGAGACAAAACTGTAATTGAGCATATAATACAAAAGTTTAGTAAATTTAATTTTAATAAAATATTAATAACTTTAAATTATAAAAGTAAAATAATTAGATCTTTTTTTAAGGAAGTAAGATTAAAAGAAACAATAAGTTTTTTTGATGAAAAAATCCCTTTGGGAACTGTGGGTTGTTTAAGTAAACTTAAAAATAAACTAAGAGGTAATTTCTTTTTAACAAACGCTGACTCGATTATTGACATTGATATGAATGATTTTTTAGAGTTTCATCGAAAAAATAATAATGATGTTACAGTTGTAGCCGCATTAAAAAAGTATCATGTATCATATGGCTCTTGTTTAATTGATCGAAAAGGTAATTTAAAATCTATTGATGAGAAACCAAGATACGATTTACTAATTAATACAGGTTTGTACATAATTAATAGCCGAGTATTAAAATTTATTAAAAAAAATAAAAAAACTGATATTGATGAATTTTTAAATATTCTTTTAAAGAACAAAAAAAAGGTTAAAGTATTTCCAATATCGGATTTAAATTGGAAAGATACTGGTGATTGGAATGAGTTTAGCAAGTTAAAGGAAATTTAAAATGTCGATTTTATGTACCATATGTGCAAGATCTGGTTCAAAAGGTCTTAAAAATAAAAATTTTCTTAAGATAGGAAATACCTCTCTAATTAATTATACAATTAATCAAGCTTTAAAACTAAGAGAAATAGATAATATAATTATTTCTTCAGACGCAAAAAGTATCAAAAAAATTAAAAACAAAAAAATTACCTACTTACTAAGACCTAGTTCTTTAGCAGGGGATAAAGTCGGTAAATTAGATGTAATAAGGCATGCATTAAAAATAGCTGAAAATAGTTTAGGCAAAGAGTTTAAAATAATCTTGGACCTAGATGTTACTTCTCCTTTAAGAAAAGAAAATGATATAAAAAATTGTATAAAATTATTTAAGAGAAAAAATTATAATAATCTCATCACTATTTGTAACGCTAGAAAAAACCCATATTTTAATATGATAGAAAAAAAAGGAAAAAAATTTGATTTAATTAAAAAGAAAAAGAAAAAATTTAAAAGGAGACAAGATGCTCCTAAAATTTATGAGTTAAATGCTGCAATATATTTATGGAGAAAAAAATACTTGTTGAAATCAAATAATCTCTTTTCCAATAAAACAACATATTATCAAATGCCTTATAATCGCTCTATTGACATAGATAATTTAACTGACTTAAAAATAGTAAAATTTTTGTTTAAGGGATTAAATTGAAATTAAAAAATAAAATCGCATATGTTGTTGGAGGCAATGGTTTTTTAGGCTCTGACATTGTAAATAAACTCAGACTTAATGGAGCTAAAGTTTTAGTTTTAGATATAAAATTTAATACTCTAATCAAAAATAATTCAGTAAAATTTGAGAAGTTTGACCTTTCAAAGATAAACTCAATTGAAAAAATTTTAAAAAGAATAATTCAAAAACACGGATGTCCGGATATCTTTGTAAATGCCTCTTATCCTAGGACAAAGTCATGGAATAAATCAGATTATAAAAATTTAACTGTTTCAGAATTAAATAAAAATATAACAATGCACCTTAATTCCTTCGTTTGGTCTTCTATGAAAATTTGTGAAATTATGAAAGCCTCGAAAAAAAAGGGTAGTATAATTATTATAAACTCAATTTATGGAGTTTTAGGTCAAAACAAGAGAATGTATAAAAAAACTAATATTAATCTAAACCCAGTATATGCAGCAATAAAAGGTGGGCTTTTAACTTTTATAAAAAATTTATCATCTTTTTATGGACAGGATGGAATCAGAGCAAATTCAATAGTTTGTGGTGGCATAAGAGGGCACATTGCGGGCACTAAAAATAAACTTAGCAAAAAATTTGTAAAAAAATATTCTTCAAATACTTTATTGAATAGGATGGGTGAACCCGAAGATATTTCCTCAGCTGTTTTATATTTAGCTTCAGGAGATTCTTCTTACGTTACAGGCACAGAACTTATTGTTGATGGTGGTTATTTAGCTATATAAAATGAAAATAAAACTATCTACGCCATATTTTTTTGGCAATGAGAAAAAATATTTACTGAAATGCATTAAAAGTGAATGGATTTCACCTGGCGGCAGAGCATCTAAATTATTTGAAAAAAAAATTAAGACTTACACAAAAGCTAAGCATGCAGTGGGTTTGGTAAATTGTACTGCCGCTTTACAACTTAGTGTAAGACTTCTTAATCCAAAAAAAAATGATGAAATACTTGTTCCCTCAATTACTTTTGTTTCAAGCGTTAATGCAATCTTATATAATAATTGTAAGCCAATTTTTATAGATTGTAATAATAAAGGCTTGATAGATATATCCAAGGTTTTAGAATTTATTAAATTTAATACGTTTTACAAAAACGGTTATACATTTAATAAAAAAACAAAAAGAAGAATTATTGGTATAATTGTAGTACATACATTTGGAAATTTAGTTCAGTTAGATCAAAAATTTTCTAAAATATGTAAAGAGAAAAATATAAAGATCATAGAGGATGCAGCCGAGAGCCTAGGTTCTTTTTACAATAAAAATAGCAAAAAAATTCACTCTGGGACAGTAGGAGATTTCGGATGCTTGTCATTTAATGCTAATAAAACCATTACATCTGGAGGGGGCGGAATGTTATTATTAAAGAATAAAAATTTGTACAAAAAAGCAATTTATCTATCGTCGCAAGCTAAGAATAACTCTACTTTTTTTATTCACGATGAAGTGGGGTATAATCTGAGAATTTCTGATTTACATGCATCAATCGGCTTAGCTCAATTAAATAATTTTTCAAAGGTATTAAAAAAAAAAAACACTATACACAAAATGTATAGAGATAAATTAAATAATGTAGATGGCTTAACTGTCTTGGAAAAACCAGATTACTGTTCATCTAATTATTGGTTAAATATAATTAAAATAGATAAAAAAAAATATGGTATTTCTAAAAAAGCTATTATCGATAAATTTAATAAGGAAGGAATTGAGACTAGATCTGTATGGCTACCAAATCATCTGCAATTGCCATTTAAAAATTATCAAAAATTTAAGTTAACCAAATCTTTCGAGTATTATAATGATTGTTTATGCTTGCCAAGCAGTTATGATCTTAAAAATAAACACCAATCAAAAATAATTAATCTTTTAAAAAATCGTTTTAATAAATGATTTAAAATGCTTTTAGTTTTACATCCTTTTAAATTTAATAATCATTATTTTAAAGAATATGAGCTAGATATATTTGAGAAGAAATTATCTACTAATTTTGAAATACATGATTTATCTAAAGTTGTTAACCCAAATTGGAGAAAAGCTTTTTCAGGTAAAGTTCACAAAAAAGCAAAAGTCTTCAACACTTTAAAAGATTGGGAGGATTATTTTATAGCTCTCACAAAAAAAAACAGAAATATAACTATTTTAAATAATTTAGATATGAATACAATTAATTCATTAATTATTCACCAAATACTTTGTAAATCTAAAAATAATATAATTCAGTATAGATCACCAAGCATTCCTTTAGTAAAAAGAAAAAAAAAAATTGATTTACTTTACATTTCATTAAACATTTTCAATCTTGAATTTTTAAATTTTTCAAAACTTTTTTATTTTTTAAAAGTAAAAATTTTAGCTGAAATTTCTAAACTTCTAAAATTTGAAAAAGTATTTATCTTATTCTCTGGAAGTAAAAAAAATTTTAAACTTTTGCTTAATTCAAAAAAAAATATTTACGTAAAGATTCATTCAAAAGATTATTCTAAGTTTTTGTTGAATATAAAAATTAATAAAAATCAAAATAAAAAAAGGCAATATGCAGTATTTCTTGATTTACCAGGACCATACTTCATTAATGATAAAAAACTTTTTGGCTTGAAAATAGATTATAATATAAAAAAATGGTATAAAGATTTAAACAAATATTTAACTCTTTTAGAACAAAGTTTCAATTTAAAGGTAATTATAATTCCTCACCCTAAAGCTAGAGGTATTGTAAATCCATTTTATGATAAAAAGTTTAAAGTTATAAAAGATTTTGAAGGTGCAATAAAACATATTTCAAAGTCTCAATTTGTTATCAATATTGGAGGATCTGCTGCCTTAGGTTTGGCAGCAGTTAGTAAGAAGCCAATAATTATTCTCTACAACAATCAAATAATTAAAAATGATCAATACATGTTTTTACATTCTAAAAATATGTCTAAAGAACTTGGCTCAAGTTTTGTCAATATAAACGATGATTTTAAAAAAAATAAATTAAACTTAAATATTAATAATCAAAAATATAATACATATAAGTATAATTATTTAACTTCAAAACAAATATCCAAAAAAATGAATTATGATATTTTTAATAAGATCATTGTTGATTAAATGAAATCAATACTTATAGTTGGAGGAACTGGTTTTGTTGGTTATCACTTAGCTAAAAAATGTATAAATAAAAATTGGTTAGTTTCAAGCATTTCAACGAAAAAACCAAAGAAATTAAGAAAATTAAAAGGAGTTAAATATATAATTTGTGACATAACTAATTTTAAAAATATAAAAAAAAAACTTAAAAAAAAAAAGTATGATTATGTTGTAAATTTAGGTGGTTATGTTGATCATAAAAATAAAGTAAAAACTTACAATTCGCATTATATTGGAGTAAAAAACTTATTTAATTTTTTTAAAACTAAAGATGTAAGAAAGTTTATTCAGGTTGGTAGTTCAAATGAATATGGTGCCGTTAATTCGCCACAAGTAGAAAGTTCGATTTGTAAACCAAAAACTATTTATGGAAAAGCAAAATTTCTTGCTTCTCAATTTCTTTTAAATCAATATAACAAAGTCGCTTTTCCAGTAATTATTATTAGATTTTATCAACTTTATGGCCCTTATCAGGATAATAATAGATTTATTCCTCAGTTAATAAATTCAAGTTTAAGAAAAACGTTTTTCTTAACGTCAAGTGGTAAGCAGTTAAGAGATTTTTTATATATTGATGATGGCGTGAATGCTATTTTAAAGTCATTAAAGAATAAAGAAATTAATGGAAATATAATAAATATTGGAACTGGCAAACCAATTCAATTGATAAAAGTTATGCACTTGGTAAAAAGAAAAACAAATTATTTTAATCCAATTTTTGGAAAAGTGAAACTTAGAAAAGATGAAAATAAAATTATTTACCCTAAAATTGATTTGGCAAAAAAACTTTTAAAATGGAAATTTAGAATTTCTTTAGAACAAGGACTTGATAAAACAATAAAATTTTATAAAAGATTGGCCTAATTATGAAAGTCGTAATATTAGCAGGGGGTCTAGGCACTCGCCTATCAGAGCATACAAAATTTATTCCTAAACCAATGATCAAAATTGGTAAGTTTCCAATTTTAATACATATCATGCGACACTATTTAAAGTATGGACTTAATGAATTCATTGTAGCTGCTGGGTACAAAGCTGAAATACTCAAAAAGTATTTCCCAAAGTTTAAAAAATATGGCCTTAACTTTGAACATAATGTTAAGGGTAAAAAGTGTATCATTAATATTATTCATACTGGGAAAAATACTATGACCGGAGGTAGAATAAAAAGACTTCAATATTTATTTAACCCCGATGATCAATTTATGTTTACTTATGGTGATGGTATTGCAAATGTTAATTTAAAAAAATTACTTCAATTTCATGAAAAAAAAAGAAAAATAATAACTATCACTGCTGTTCGTCCTCCAGCAAGATTTGGAGAAATTATAATTAAAAATGATTTAGCTATTTCATTTAAAGAAAAGCCGCAGGTCAATAACAGTTGGATTAATGGAGGTTTTTTTGTAGCTAATTATAGTTTTTTTAATTTTATTAAGAATGATAAAGATATTTTAGAAAAGAGCCCGTTAGAAAAATTGTGTAAAATAAGAGAATTATCTGTATTTCAACATAAAGGTTTTTGGAAGTGCATGGACACCATAAGAGATAAAGTTGTATTAACAAAAATTTTAAAAGGTCGTGATTTTTTTCAATGAATAAATTTTTAAAAAATAATTTCAAAGGAAAAAAAGTTTTAATTACTGGCCACACGGGTTTCAAAGGTACCTGGTTGACTTTATGGTTAAATAAACTTGGAGCTAAAATTGTAGGAATTTCTAAAGATTGGCATGGATATCCTAGTCATTTTAAAGACTTAAAAATAAACGGTAATATCAAATCTTATTTTTTCGATTTGAAAGAATTCAATAAATTACAAAATGTTATATCGAGATTTAAGCCTGACTATGTATTTCATCTTGCTGGTCAATCTATGGTTAAAAAATCTTATATTAATCCATACTCAACTTTTTTAACTAATTCCTTTGGTTCTTTAAATCTTTTAGAAGCATTAAGAAAAATGAATAAAAGATGCTATTTGGTAATGATTACGAGCGACAAGGTCTACAAAAACTTGGAGATAAAAAGGGGATACAATGAAAAAGACGCTCTTGGCGGCAATGATCCGTATAGCTCTTCCAAAGCAACAGCAGAGATAATTATTTCAGCTTATTCGAAATTAATGAAAAATAGCAAAGTTAGACTTGGTATTGCTAGAGCTGGTAACGTAATTGGAGGGGGTGATTGGAATCAAAATCGATTAATACCAGACTGCATGAAAGCTTGGGGAAAAGGTAAAACAGTGCTAATTCGCAATCCGAATTCAACGAGACCTTGGCAATACGTATTAGATGTTATTAGAGGATATCTAATTCTATCGATAAATCTAAAGATTAAAAGAAATTTAAATGGCACAGCTTTTAATTTTGGTCCAAGTCACAAAGAAAATTTTTCAGTTCTAGATATAGTAAAATTATCAAACAAAAATTGGAAAAATATAAAATGGAAAATAATTAGAAATAAAGATAAATTTATACATGAGTCAAAACTTTTACAGCTTAATAGCAGTAAAGCAAAAAAATATTTAAATTGGGAATGTAAATTAAGAATATCTCAGTCTTTAAAGCAAACAATTAATTGGTATAGAAACTATTTTAAAAATAAAAAAAAAGATGTGAGAAGAATTTCATTACAAACTTTGATAGATTACCAGAATTTATGGAAAAATTAAGAATAGGAATCATAGGTGCAGGCAAACACTTTAAAAAGAATATATTTCCTATCATAAAAAACAATGATAGTTTTAAAATTGTCTCAATAATGAAACATCATAAGAGAGAATTCAATAAATATACGTTTGTCAGTGAAAAAGATTTTTTTAAGAAAAAAATGGATTTCTTGTATATTTCCTCCCCTAACACTTCACACGAAAAATATATTTTAAAAGGCCTTAATTCTAATTGTCATATTATTTGCGAAAAGCCGTTTTTAACAAAAAAAAAAAAATTAAAAAAAATAATCGATTTATCTAGGAAGAAAAAAAAATTAATTTTTGAAGCATTTATGTATATGCATCATCCGTTGTTTAAGCAAATCGAAAAAATAATTAGATCTAAAAAATATGGTAAGCTTAAATATATTATTGCAAATTGGAAACACCCTCATCTAGATAAAAATTACAGTCAATATAAAAAAGATCAAGGAGCAGGTTTTTGGTATGATGGAGCTTCTTACCTAATTTCATTCGATAATTATTTTTTTGTTTCAAAAAAAAAGATGACTTATTTTAAATTAAAAAAAGAAGTAGATTTAAGAGGCAACATTCAATTCAATTCTAATAAAATCAATAGGTTTTATTTTTGGGGGGAAGGTCAATTTTATAAAAATGATATAGAATTATTTTTTGAAAAAGCAACTATTTTCGTTGAGCAATTTTTTGCCAAGAGAAATGAAGATAAAATTAAAATAAAGATTTATAAAAATTTTAAATTACAAGAAAAAAAAATACCAAATAAAAATCAGTTTAAAGAAATGTTTACTGATATATTTAAACATTATAAATCAACTAAATATCAAAATTACCATAGGAAAAGAATATTGGATCAAATTAAATATCTGATATGATTTATAATCTATAATTATATTAAATCTGAATAATGAAAAAAAAAAATATAAAAAATCTAAAAAAATTTCGAAATTTAATTAGACAATATTCATTTAAAGAGAATGAAAATATAAATGAAATTTTAAGTTGGAGAAAAAAATTATTAAAAAAGACTAACATTAAAACTAAATTAGTAAATTTTGATGAGTGTAATGACTGGTTTTTGGATAAAAATAAAAATATTACCCATAAGTCAGGACAATTTTTTAAAGTTCAAGCTGTTAAAATTCAAGGTGCTAGCAAAAGAGAGGTCGTCAGTTGGTCTCAACCAATATTCACGCAAAAGCACGGTGGAATATTAGCATTCATCTCCAGATTTACTAAAGAAAGAGGAGTCGAATTTTTGCTTGAGGCCAAAACAGAGCCTGGTGACAATTCAGATATCAAAATCGCAGCAAGTTTTCAAGCAACCCAGTCTAACATAAACAAAGCTCATGGAGGAAAGTTGCCAAAATTTCATGATATTGTTATTAAACAAAAGGGAGCCAAAATAGTTTATTACGCAGCACATAATGAAGAGGGCGCTAGATTTTGGAAAAAATCAAACATTAATCTTATAGTCCAATTAAACGATCCGTATGATAAACGTATTAAAGGAGAAAATTATAAATGGGCAAGTTTAAAACAAATAAAAAAACTCGGCTTAAAAGATAATTTAGTAACTCCTTTTGTAAAAACTATTTTATTTTTAATTTAACTAATAATTTTTTGTGAAGTGTTTAATTTGTAATAGCTCAGATAATTTGAAAAATATTTCCAAATATAAAATGGAGATTCAATCCGATATTAAATATTTTAAAGATTGTTCAATTTTTAATTGTTTAAGTTGTGATTTTGGGTTTGTAAATCCAATGCCTAAAGCTGACGATTTAAATTTTTTTTATAATAATATTTATCGATCACCAGGCAGACCTCCTTTTTGGTGCACAAAAGATATTTCAGAAATTGATTTAGAAACTATTAGTGACAAAAATTTAAATTATCTTTTATATATAACCAGTTTAATTGATTTCAAAAAAATAAATTCAATTTTAGATTTCGGAGCAGGGTATGGAGACATTGGATACTTATTAAAAAAAAAATTTCCTCACATCAAACTATATTCCTGTGAAGATGATAAATATTGCAAAGATATTTTATTTAAGAGAAATTATAAGAATTTTAAAAGTTTAGATGAAATAGATAATAAATTTGACTTAATTATAACTCTTCACTCTTTAGAGCATTTAGACAATATAGAAATATTTGATCGTTTTTACAAAATTTTGACTGAAAAAGGATCTATTTTTTTTGAAGTGCCTAATTGTACAAAAGAGTATTTTGATGGAAGAATTTATGATTCTCCACATTTATTATTTTTTACAGAAAAAAGCTTAAAAAAAATCGCAAAAATCTATAATTATGAAATTTTAAATTTTTCGCAATCTTCTTATCCATTTGACCTTGATCATAAGTATCAAAAAGAGTCACAAGAAACTTATAATGATTTAAACAAAAAAAAAATTTCTTATAGTAAATTTAAAAAAATTTTAAAAAGATTTGTTCCAAAAAGTATTATCAATTTTAAGAAGAATTTAGATAAATCAAAAACAATTAATTCTTATGATAGAATTAATGATTTTACAAATAATGTAGGAAATAATTGTTATATAAGAGGAATAATTAAAAAAAATTGATCTTTAATAGTAATGCCAAAATTTAAATTAACAAATAACTTTGAAAAAAGACTTAAAAATTTTGTTTCATCCAAATTATTCAGCGAAAAATCCAAAGACTCTAAAAGTCCTTATTGGGAGCATCATTCGCGTTTAATTAATTTTAAAATTGAAAATTCTATATTGGAAATTTCTGGTGCCTCAGGAAATTATATTCCTGAAGTAAAAAATTCTTATAAACATTTTTTAAAATTACTAAAAATTACTATTAAAGATATTTTAAAAGTTGATGCTAGAGGACCTGATAGTTATTTCTTCTTAAATTATAAAAAAGCATTTAATAAAATAATGAAGGAGAAAAGATTTTCGGGGTTTCAACAACTAGAATTTAATAAAAAAAAGATCTTAGCTGACAGCTATAATCATTGTAAAAAAATTTTTCCTTTTAATTATGAAATAAATGATCATATAATTCGAAGTTATTACTATTTAAATATTCTTAATTCTTATTTA
>MDTB01139396.1_pt1 | contig 15071 bp, 15 predicted proteins | sample 811161 | NCBI WGS metagenome assembly MDTB01 (sample SAMN05326650, study PRJNA326480) | marine metagenome | isolation source: seawater | place: Mediterranean Sea | collected 2009
AAAATTGTCGGTACTTTTTGCGTTGTAGTAAGTGTCCTCGTCTGTACTTGTCGCATCGGGTCCGAATCCCGGGTTATCACACGGTGGACTGTTTTGACAGTCCACAAATTCGCTCGATTTCGTTGGGGTCAGTCTTCTGACTGCGGCGTCGGTCTGGTAGCTGGATTCCATGGGCTGTCTGACACCCGGCAGCGCAACCATGATTCCCATGTTCTGATATTGATTTTGAGTATACGGGTTGGGGCTGATTCCGGAATAGGAATTCCACCCCTTTGGTCCGGGATTTGGATACGACGTGACACTCCTGTTTTGGGCGTCCGCAGAATTTTGGTAGCCTTGGAATGAGTTCATTTCCTTCATGTTGCGGTAAAAAGAGCCCATGCAGTATTGGAGAGTTCTCTTTCGCTTGTAGACCCATTCTTCGGGATCGAAGTCGGAAGGTTTCTTGGGTTTTGAGTACGTTGTGAATTCTCCTGTCACCTCTGGGCGGAGCGGCATGGTTTCCGAAGCATCTGTGTAGAATTCGGTGAGGGGATCGAGGCTCATCTTGTCCGACTCGAATTTTGTGGTGACGCGCGCCATCATGAGGACCTTGGAGTTGATCTGGCTGAGCAGGGCTTTCCAGGAGTTGTCGTTGATGGGTATGGTGCGAAACTGAAACTTGTCGAGACGCGTGACACTATCAAAAGGGGCCTTTGTGGTTTGGCCAGAATCCTCGTCGCGTCCCTCGAAAAGGTAGTTGGCACCAATATTGAGAATATTGAGTTCGGTCGGTCGGCCCGAGACGAGTCCGATGGAATCGTCAAGGCGCGAGTCGTGGCTGAGAACGGGGATGGCATTTTCCTGGTAGTATTCAACCGGGACGTCTGGACACTCTGCCATGTCGGCTGGTGTGGCCGTTCCGTTGCTCCAGCACGGTTCTATCAGCATGTAGAATGTTTCGTTTGCCTGCGGGATTCGGCAGTCCTCATTCCCCGAATTGCTGTTGAGCGGGCGGTTTACAAACGAATCTATGGGAATACCAAGCTCCGAGGACCGGGCTGTGTTGTCCTGGAAGATGCACGCGTTCTTGGAGAAGTTGCACAGCCCCGATGTCTCCAGTTTGCATGCTGAGAGTCCGAGGGCTCCGAGCAGGCCGAGCGCTGTGGCAAACATACTACTTTACCTCGAGGGCCGTGGGTGTTTATACATGGGGGAATCTGCCGCACGTTTACTTATACAAAAATGTTTATTGGCAAAGCCTAGAATACCAATTTTCCCGGGCCCGACTGTGAGGCAGCCCCTCCTATAGATCTTTCAACTCTTTCCAACTCCTTAATTTTCTTTCCCCTGCCGTCTCTGAAGTCCTTTTGCTCCTCGGGATCAAGGAGGGGATCAAAATACACAAAAAAAATCATGATGCCGCCCAGGATGTTTCCGACAAACCCCCCCAAAAAGATGTACAGGTCGGTGAAGGAGAAGTAGATCATGAGCGCGTCGGACGTTTTTGTCCAGAGTCTTGCACCAATAATTGTGGACCACATGAGAGTTTCGCCCCCATAGGCTTCCGCGAGCACGACAGCGTCGCCCCGGTTGTTGTGAAGATTCACGATGCGCGACCACTGGGGGCCTGCTATATCGTCGAATACGGCTCGCATAAAGCCCAGAAATGTGCTCATAAAGATAAGGAGCCCGTATGTTGTGTCATCTTTGATTTCCTCTTCAAAAAACGTGGCCTCTGATTTTTTTTGGCCCCTGGGAAGGTAATAATCCTCTCCGAAGACTCCTCCGATAATGAGCGCAGTAAAGATTCCGAAGCCAACCATTCCAAAAAGGATGGGGATCCATTTTTCCGACCGCTTGAGCTTGTAGCTTGGGTCTATCTGGCTTGTCTTCTCGACCTTCTTTGTATTTGCCCGGTCATCCATCTTTCGAGGCACGGTTGTATAAACGGGGGGGGTGCCTCACAGATATAGAGGGTGATGAGCACATGTATACTCTTGCACTCTGTTTGGCGGCACAAATCACCTGTCTTATTTCGCTGATTCACTCTCGGCACGAGTTCTGGTATCTTTTTTGGTACATTCCCAACTGGCTTTGTGCGGCGTTTTTGGTAATACCTTCCGGAAGATTGGCCCCCGGGGGAAAGTGGAACAGCAAGCCTTATTTTTTGGCATACGTACTTTTTGTGGTGCTTTGCTTTTTGAACCTTGGTATAACCGCATCGCCGCTCTACCTCGAAAACTGGGCTGGTGTTGCTCCGCCGGTCGTATCGCTGTTTTGTTCTTTGCTCGTTGAAAATGCAGGTCGCAAACGAGCTTGATCAGCACGCGTTTGAGATTCGCCAGATGGTGAACAACACCCCCATGATTCAGTCCATGTTCAATGTCGTGATCGGAATGCTGAAGCAGTACACTGAGCTTTCGGTGAAGAACCAGGTTGCACGAGACGACATCTGGTGGCCCTTCATCACGCATTGCTACAAAGATATTATTATGTACGGGTTTTGCGCATACTACAAGACCCAAACGAAGGGAATTGTGTATCCCGTGCACGTTCCGGTTTCGTACTGCAGCATGAGCTTCACAAAAGACTACGAGCTCAAGCTCACACCCCTTTACAACATAAAGGATCTCCGGGAGAAGCGCATACGCACATATGTGGCGCACCCCTTTGAATTCGACGTGGGTCGCCTGGGGTCTCCTCTGAATCGCATTCTTCCCAATTTCAAGCGCATTCACGAGCTCTCGGACTGCTATGTTGACGAAGAAAGGCGGGTGGCGAATCCGGTCGTGATGCTAGAGGACACACGGATGGGATCGTCCGACAGCATCTACCAGGCCGTGTCGGCGGAGAACCCGGACTGGCAGAGCAGCATAGCGGGTCTCTCGATGAGTGCCCGGGACACGGCCGATCAGCACGCGAAGATCAACCAGTTTATCGCAAGCCTTCAGGAAAACATGGTGGATCTTATCAACCATGGGGGCTCTCACCCAGAGGGCGCCATTGATAATCTTGGAATGAGAAAGGATTCCAAGCGCAAGCGCGTCAACGACACCCATGTCCCTCTTCCGTCGCACAAGAGACCCCATGTTCAATCGCCGGCCAACCGTGTGAGGATTCTTGATTTTGAAAAGGCGTTTAAAGAGGACTGTCCTTGGATTTTTGGCTTTCCGCTTAGCTTTCTCGAGACGGGTCTTGCCAAGGTCGGCACCAATTTCAAGCTTCTGGAAATGGCTGCCCAAACGGGCCTTGTGCACCACGCAGACTCCATCAACGCCATGCTCAAAGACGTGTCGAGCGATCTATTCTCCCTCCACGAGCTTCTCATTTCCTCGCCCATGCGTGTCACCATGAAAATCAAAGAAGGGGACATAGACTACGACGATAATCCGGCTTCGGGAAAAGACGAGGACGGCGAAGGCGAAGAATCGGGCGCGGGAGAGGAGGCGCCTTTAAAAGTGGAAGAGCTGCTTGAGAAACTGGTGAAAGCCATCACGGCTCTCAAGGACGCCCCGCCGAGCAACCAGTCTTCTTCTTAGATGTCAGGCATTAAAGTTGTTTTTCTGGGACCCCAGTCATGCGGAAAGACGAGCATCATCAATCGAATTGTTTATGATGCTTTCGAACAGTACTACACGGGCACGGTCGGCATTGACTTTTCCACGCACCGCAGAACAATGCCAGGCGGGGGGGTGGTTTCGCTACAGATATGGGACACGGCCGGCCAAGAGAGATTTTACTCGATCATTCCGGCATACATCAGGACGGCTCTTGGAGTGTTTCTGGTTTTCGACGTTTCGAATGAAGAATCCTTCATGTCCCTGCGCAGCTGGTACCAGCTTGTGATGCACGAGACGGGAAGTGATCCCGTGATCGCCGTCATCGCGAACAAAACGGATCTGTCCGATGATCGGGTGGTTGAACGGACAACCGCAAAAACTTTTTCAGATTCTATCAATGCCCTTTATTTCGAGGTCTCGGCAAAGGAAAACACGGGGTTGAAGGAGTGCGTGGGTGCCATGTGCGAAGCTCTTTTGAAAAAGCAGAATCCGTGCCCGCTCTCTGATGTCGAGCAAAACACGGTGAGGCTCTCACCCTCGGAAGCAGGCGACGCCGACGAGAGACTGGAGTGTGGGGTATGCTATTAAGTTTTAATTCAATTCGATAGACACTGAGTTGGTTAATATGTGAGGGAGGAGGCTGCATCATGATGTTTGTCCGTGTAGTTGTTCCCATTCTTCCACCTGTGGCTGCATGAACGAGCTTTTGCTGATTTTCGGCTCGGCTTCACATCCGCACTCGCTGTCTTTCTGCTTCGAGCTCTCGTGCACCTTTTCCCATTTAAGCACGTCGCCCTGCATGTAGTTTCCGATGTGTGTTGCAGTTTTCTTCACCACGGGTTCTCCGTCGTCCACCGTTGGGCCATTGGTTGGCACCGACTGGGCAGACCCCATACTAGTCTGGGTTTGGTGTACCCGGTACGCGCTGTTTATAGGTTCGCTCGGGGACGTCGAGGATGGAATCCGAGAGGGTGTGCTTGCTGTCGTATCGGGTGCCCTTCGGTTTTTTGGGTGCCGATTCTTTTCCGAAAAAGGGCTCCACGACGGCATAGAGCCATTCAAAAGTTTGGATGATTTGTCTTTCGCACTTGGCACCGGTAATCACGCCGTTTCCCGAGCTGAAGAGCAGGACGGACGTCCCGAACTCAGTGGCCTTTGCCCTTGCTCCGGGAAAGAGTTTAGGATCCCAGCTGAATATGTGTGCAAACTCCTTGGAGAGCGCCCGGATGTCGATGTCGTATCCGACATGAAGACTCGCCACAATGTTCTGAATCTTGAAGTCTCCCGCTTCGGACATGGTGTTGATCATCGAGGCGATGATGAGGGAGAAGCTTACGTGGGCCAACAGTGCCTCGCTTTGGGAGTTTGTGCCCGCGATGACCTGATTTCCAGACGGAAAGATCAGCGTTGTTGCGTGGGGTTTCCTGCTTTTCAACCTTCTCGAGCAGAATTTACTGCCTTTCTTGTGTTCCCCTTCTCGCCTCAGGGGAGTTTTTGCGAGGCGCTTAAGTTCCTTTTTGGAGCTTCTGGAGGTTGTGACGAGGTTTTCTATGTGCACTTTCCGCCTGTCTCGCTTTCCTGGAGCGAGTGCACGGAGCACGGGTATGGCTCTGTCCCAAGGAGCGAGTTTGTCTGGCGGGGCAGTCCGTATGAGATAGGAGGATGGCATCGTGGTGCTTGCTGTATCTTAATTATAAACCTTTATTCGGTGTTATTACAAGGAATGGATGCCTGGGTCCGGCAAAGCGAAGGCCCGAACTCGCCCGTGCCCGGCAATTCTGCCGAACTTTCGCTCGTTCCCAAGTGTGGAGACGATTGGTGCGTGAACGGTCCTCCCGGAGAGGGGTGTACGACTTATTTTCTGTGCGAACTGTGTGCGGCTCGTGCGCCCGACGTGGCCAGCCTCGAACTGAGTTCGCAGAAGCTCAAGGCCCTCTCTCGCAAGCAGAAGCAGGCCTACAACGCCACTTCTTTTACTTCTAAGCTCTGTTTTGCTCAGACTTAGTCCTCTTTTTTCCAAGCTTAACGGAAGTGACCAGGATAAAAACGAGCATCAGCAGGAAAACCAGGGCCAGCCTTGTTTGTGGGGAGTGCTCGGCGGGTGTGTCCGCTTCCGGGTCCAGTTTGATTTCCATCTCTTTCCAGGTCAAGGCGGTATTGGAAATACATTTTGTCCTTGGCGAGAGTCGATTTCGTGATTTAGTGGGGCGGCGATGGACTCGGCGTCTCATCCCAACCCTGATCCCTATTTGAAATGGGAGCTTCCCTATTTAAGGGAGAACATTGCTTTTTCTCTCCGGCGTCTTGAGCTGTCTGATCGCGTGAAAATCATGTGCATGAAAACGCCCAAATCCGACTTCAAACTAGACAAGCGCTCCGTTTTCATCGTCGAGGCCCCCGAGGGTGCATGGGGCGTGTGGGTATGTTCGGAAAACACTCTTCAGTGTGCGCTGTGCTGTGGCGATTCTCCGGGAGTGCGCGAGGCCCAGATAGAGCGCGTCTACGGTGCAGTCTCGGGTGCGTCGGACAGAAGGCTCAAACACTTAAAGGTCCCCTCTTGTGAGGTGGATCACAGCGGACCCGCTTCCGTGTGCAACGCGCGGTGGCTGGCTCCGGCCCGGAGACGCGGGCACCCCACGGGTGCGGCCTACATGGAAATAAGAGATTTGGACACCCAGGCATGGCACAACATGGGCCAGTGAATCGTTTTACTAGACCCTATTAGTGATAATAATCCTGTTTAACCATTTCCACGCTCTCCCCCTGGAACACCGTGACTGCAAGACACGGGATGGCGATGGCTGCAGCCACCACGGCTGATGCTATGTACACTTCTGTGGTGCTTGGCCCCTCGAAAAAATGACCGCCCCGGGTCTCTATAGTGTACACGGAAACGGCAACACCGGCAAGAGCCCCGAACGCTATTCCTGGGACTCCCATGAGATCCCAGAACACCAGGGTCGTGACAAGAGTACACAGGGAGAGAACAACGAGCCAGGCGCGCTTCGTTCCCGCCCAGTTGATAGAGCCCAGGCCCTTTTCGATCATGTTCGTAACAAAATCAAAGCTGTAGTACAGCGCCGAAAAGGCAATGCCCAGTATGGCGCGCACAATCTTCTTCAGGGGGGTGAAGATGAGCATGACCACAAAGAGCGGAAGGATAATCTCGATAATGAGGAAGCCGAGGCCGAAAATGTAGCACCACAGAACATCGGGAGGCGGTGTGCACGATGGGTTTCCCTTTAGACCCTGGGTGCGGTCGTGGTGTGTGATGGCCTTTGCCAGTTCGTTTTCGTAGCTGCCTTTCGTTCCTTCGGCCCAGCTTGCCCAGCCGATTGTGTAATAGAAGAAGTCGTGCAGCCAGGACACGGGCCTCACGTGCTGGAGGACTGGGCACACATAGGGAGACAGAAGAAGCTTGAACGTTGCCTGGAATTCTTCGATTCCCGTGGAGAAGTCAGCGCAGTCGCTTTGCATGGTCTCGAGATGAGTCCAGAATTCCGCGATGAAACGCGACTTGGGCAGGAGGAGGCCAATAGGGAGAGGATTGCCAAAACCGGGCATGTCGTTGCAGAACACATCTCGGATGGTTCCGGGCATGTACTGCTTGATGGTGATGCCACCCAAATTGAGATCGCAGGCGACGATGGCAACAAACTCGATCATGGGACCAAGGACCATGAGGACGTAAGTATCGATGAGAATATCAATGAGGAGTATGGCGCCGTTGATAAGATCAAACGCCTCGCCGACCTTTCCCTTAAACTCGATGGCAAAGGACTCTGTGAGCATCCACACGAGAATCCAGATGAATCCAATGGCCCCGATTATCACTAGAGCATGGAGCGATCCGAGGAAGTGGTAGGCAAAGTCGAACGGGATGTCAAAAATGCCTTCGGTGATGATTTTTATCCTCTCCGTGTTTGTTTTGATGAATTTGACGAGAGGTCCGAGGTCTCCGTTCTGATTGATTTCGTCGATGCGCTTCCGACTCTTGTTTATTCGAGCCATCCGCATTTTCGCCCTCCTTTTTATCTTCTTCCTGGTTTTGTGTTTTGCCGATTTGATTGAAGACGTTTTGACCAGTATATGTTTTCCCTCGTGGTGGGGCGGCTTTGCTTTCTCCATGGGGGTACGCGAAGTAAATGAAGACGTTGTGACCATCATGTGTCTTCCCTCGTGGTGGGGCGGCCTTGCTTTCTCCATGGTGGTACGGGCCGGGACTTTCTTGGCAGAGCTATAAGCATTCACCTCGCATGTATATACAGCACCGAAGGCGGCATGGTTCGCCTCGATGCGGAGCTTGCTGATTCTCTGTGCGATGCTCTTGGCGGCAGAGCGCGCGCCCCAAACTTTTCTCGTATGCTGGAATCTGCTGCCAAGATACACAGGAAGAGAACAAGGGAGGAGGCTGGGCGGCGGAACATTGTTGCCACTCGCGGGGACATTCTTTTTCGAGCTGACACAACCGAGTTTGCGTCGCCCTCTGTAAAGGGCATGGATCTTCTGAACAGGTTTGAGCGATTTCTGGAGAAGGTGGACGAGCTGTACATGAGCAGGAGCATCAGCCAGAGGGACTTCCACAAGCACTTCACGGTTGCGTGTCTTCCCCACATAGTGGGCGAGGAGGAGTGGGAGAGACACCGCTCCGTCTTCCTCAAGAAAATGGAAGAAGACGAATTTAAAAGCGAGGTCATGGTGACGACTCCGAGGCGTTTTGGCAAGACGACGGCAGTTGCGATGTTTGTGGCGGGCCTCATGTGCTGTTGCGAGCGGATGTGGTGCTCGATTTTCTCCACGGGTAAGAGAGCGTCCAAATCGCTGATGCAGCAGATCAAAGAGGTCATCGATTGTTTTCCATGCATGGCCAATCGGACGATTAGCAGCAATGTTGAGGAGCTCGTCATGCAGCCATTGGGCACATCGGGCGCCAAGGGAACAAGCAGGTGCTTTTCGTATCCTTCTTCGGTAAAGGTGAGTCTACGGCGTCTCGCCCCTGGTTTTCTGGTATATACGTATCTGTATTTTTTCTGTATATTATTCTGTCGTATCTGCCGCTGTAAAACTTTTCAGGGGTAAGTGACTCGATGTTTTTGGTGAGGAATGACAATAGGGAGGTTTCTCTGTTCCAATTTTTGAAAGATATGATCGAGGAATTGGAAAAACTTGAACAGGGTGATGAGTTCAGCCAGTCAAAAAGAAAGAAGTACCTGTGTTTCTGGCTTATTTTTTTTGAGATATTCGGGGGGAGGCACCTTTCTGATTCTGGCGCTGTCGAATTTTCGAGAGATGACGAGGGCTATACCGAGCAGCTAGAGAACCTTGCTGAACCCGTCAAAAGATTGCTCGAGAAACAGACGATGGGGGGTACTGATTCTGCTTTTTACGATGCTCTTTTAACATGCAAGGAAGCGTGCAGAGAAAACGGAAAATTGCTTAAATCTCTGAAAAAGGTGGACAACCTGGACTCGGCAATCAAAATGGTACAAAAGCAGTTCGGCGGGCACTTCAAAAACGAAAGGAAAGAGACAGCCAAAAAATATCTTGAGCAGAACCTGATGAACAGTGGGTCGCGGCTCTCCAAGCTTCTTTTGGAGAGGTGTGATTTTAAAATCAGGGATGCTCCAAATAAAGGATTCGCATCGACCGTCGGAGGCATCAGCGACGTGGCAGTTCCCATCGGCGGAGACACGACGCAGTCCCTCATTAGCAACTTTCTGGCAGGACCCGAGGCCGAGAATCTTTTTCCGGGGGCATCTGCCTGTTCTGTTGAGATCCAGCAGAAAGCGCTCGAGCGCGTCGAGACCCTCTTGGAAAAGAATCCCTCGAGGCTAAACGATGCCTCTGTTTTGGATGACCTAAAAACGGATCTTGACGAGGATTTTGCAAAATGCACAGAAGACCTAGTGGAGAGCTTTCGGAGTATTTCAACATCTCTTGTGGGCATACGGAAAAAGTTCGATGGGCAGTGCAGCAGGCTGAGGGGGGGTTGCAACAGTGTCGAGACTCTTGTCGAGGCCGTACAGCTAGCCCAGGAAGATGAATACGACAAGAGGCTCAGCGATGCCGAAAAGCGTTTTGATGCTCTGATGAAGAGGGCGGAGCTCTCTCGGGGCAAGGAATTCAGCAAGGTCATTCAAAATCTGAAGAGGACAGAGGAACAGGCGATAGCCGAGACCCAGAGTATTACGAGATATGCCCTGAAAAGTCGCAGAGAGAAGGCCGATCTGCAAGGGGTCGTGGCGCGACTTCGAGCGCGGGTGAAGGAACTGGAGGAGGAGATGGGCTCGTTGTTTCAACAAACGCGGGCCCCGGCCTCTTCATCTTTTGGAGCTGTGGCTGAGCTTCCAGGAGACATCTCCGACTTCACGTCCTCCAAGTCGAAAAATACGGCGGCAACCTCCACAGCCCAAGAAACCATGATCAGAAAATTGGTGGTGTCTTCGTTCCCCGCAGAAGACGAGAATCGGCGCGCGTTTGAGCTTGGCCCTGCCACCAAGAGCGAACCGGAGTCGGGTGTTTTGCTGGGACTCAAAAGTCAAAGCAGCACCGAGGGCTACAGAGACCGAAAAAACCTTAGAACGTCAGACTTTTCCTCTGGCATTTCGGGGGCCGTAGACAGCATCTTTGACTCTTCCGGTGAGACACCCTTGGCGGATATTTTTCAGGGGGGGCGGGCGGACTTTCAGGCTTCGAAGGGGGCTACGGGTGCAGTAGATTTAGAGTTGACGCAGGCTAATGACAGGTATGTCGCGCTCTTGTACATGTGATTGAGGTCGCCGTTGGAGGGTACACCTTTTGATTTGAATGTATGTTTATTAAAATTGAGAAGTGTGTTATCTATGCGGTGCACACCAAGGTTCCGAGATCCGTTGTCTCCATGGCAGAGGAGAGATTGGGGGCGTGTATGGTGCGGGTGGAGGAGATGTAGTGTGCGGAAGACCTTGCGTGCAGAAGACAGACGTTTGTGGCATTGGTCATGTAATCTTTGATTGCTCCAACTGGGTGAAAGAAAGGATCAGAGATGGGGGTGGGGAGTTCCATCAAACAAAAGACAACTCACTGGCTTCGTTGGAAATGCACGCAATTCCCACGCGGGTAGCGACACGCTTCACGGCCGCAGAGGTTACAACCTCGATTTTGGATTCGGCCACGTCGGGGACGTCGACGTCTCGGACCTCCCTCTCGGCCCGGGAGCGGGCCTTCATGGCGGCGATTTGTTCCACAACCGCCTGGGGAACTTTCTTCATTCTCTTCTTCTTGGTGGAACCCTTTTCTGCGGCGAGCTGTGACTTGTCCTTTTTCTGCTTTTTCTTCTTTTTGGCGACCGATGCGTCTGTCTTTATTCCGGACTTGGACTTGGCGGGTGGCTTTTTGAATTCACCAAGTTTAGTGATGTGCGGGCTCGGGAGGTTGGTGGGGCGAACCATGGCTTTTTGTGCTCTTTTTCTTCTATGCCCTCTCTTTTCTGTGATGTTTATATCAAAGAGCCGTCACGACCATATAACCCGGGCTGTCGGGGAACGGACGAGTTGCAGAGAGCCCGACCCCCAAGGCCACGCAGGCGCATCCCGTAGCGCCTAGAGCCCACTGTTTTTCTCCAAAGTTTTCCGTCTCGTTGTACACGAGAGATCCGCACACGAGAGTTCCCATCTGCCACACGCAAAATGTGACGGGGGCATGGAACATCATATCTGAAGGGTGTGAGCGAGGAGAGGGCCCGAGGGTTGACGAGAGGGTTCTTACCGTTGAACTTGAGAGACCTATTTTGGATGTGGATATCGAGAACGACCTGGACGATGAGGCACGCGGCGAGCACAAGGAGGACTGGGTACTCGAGCGTTGGATTTTGGAGCAAGAGAGATGTTGGGGTTGCGAGCATGACGCCCATCACCCCGCTGAGTCCGGCCCTTACCGCAAATGCGGCACGCACGTATTTGTTTTCGGGTTCTTTGCCATCGAGGCGACAGATAAGCATCATTCCCAAAAACAAAAAGGTTAGGCTGGCCCATGTGCTTCTGGCGCGCCTCGACCCGATGCACTCGACCGTTTCGCCAACTGTCAGAGCCGTCTTGTCGGAGAGCTCAATGGCCGTGATTGCCAGTGAAATCCCCGATATGATGAGAAAGACACTCGCCCAGTCTAGGTTTCGCCTCGCTTCGCTGAGCAGCACCGGGGAGAAAATCACGTTCGTGAGCAGGCTGCTGCTGCTTATCACTACCAGCAGACTTGGGCCTATCATTCCGACCGAAACAAATCCTAAGATTGATCCCTGGAGGAAAATGGCAAACCCTGCTCTCCACATGGGGGACTTGATGTACCCGAGCTCGTCATCTGCGGGGGCTTCCTCCTCGTCCGAGTCTTCGTTGTCGGGGGGGACCCACTGTGAGCGTACCAAGATGTCACGTCCAAGTAAGTTGCTCTCTTTGGATTGTGCCCTTTTTTGGAGGAGTATTCCCATTCCCTGCATGAAGGATCCCAAAAACGCCAGGAATACACCTAGTGCGTTCATGTGAGGTAGAGCAGTGGTTGCATCCCCTGCGTCCGATGCCTATAAACAGGTGTTGTCGTGTCGCATATACGCAAGACAGCAGAATCATGTTCACAACCGATGATTCGAGCGGACCGGTTCCCATGCCCGGAGATTGTGTTCTTGTGGACGACCGCAATGGGTGTGCGCATTGCTCTGATTTTGCCAAACATTGGGACAGGTACAGCACTGCTTTTCCCGACTCGATGATCAGGGCCGATGCGACGAGCTTTCCTCCGCACATGCGCCGCTTCGTAGAGTCTTCAGGTGGCAGGGTTCCAACCATCATGATTGTGTCGTCTGATGAATCTGAGGTTGTTGATGTTGGGGTGAGCGGCGCCCTTCGAAAGTTCATCGAAAAATCGGCACAGAGAGGACACGACGAGGAGCTCTTTGTTGATAACATTGGTTTGCTGTCTAAGAGGGTGGCTCACCCTCGGGAAAAGAAAATGCTCGGTCAGCTCCACGATGCACTCCAAAACGAGCTTGTTGTAACCAGAGCGATTGCACGGGCTCATGCAAACATCGGCCGGGGTGTGGATACGGCAGATGATATTGCGGTTTCTCAGCTTGAGCCGAGCATTGCTGCTGACATCGAGGCGCCTCCTCTTCCCCTTCCATCCGCGGATGCCTCCGAGGAGATTGGATCTATTCTCGATCATCTTGCTATTGAGGAGGATGGTGCTTACGAAGGAGGAGTTCTGTACTGATGAATATATAAGCGTAGATTTTCTACGGATAAAAATAAATAATCCGCGTGTGGAACATGGGCGATGTCCCTCTCGTGGCGGGAATGGGTTATGTGGCGTGGAGATCGAAGCTGTGTGAGATTTGCGGGGATTCTTCTATCATCCAAACACGAAGCGTGGTGGCAAATCTGACTCGCGACCTTTTTCGAGCCGTCGAGTCGCGCGAGATAACGGGCACGGAGTGTGTGGTGCTGCTGGATCTCCTCTCTGCTGCGTTTTCTTTCTGTAACATGGGTAAGGGTATTCTCTCGGCGGGAAAACAGTCGCGTGGGATATTCAGGGGGGAAGCCAGCGATGTAAAGCGCTTTAGAATGGCATGTGCCGATTTTGTCGTTCAAATTGGGTCGCAAGTACACGGAAAAAACCTGGCGGATGAGGGAATTCTGGATGTTGCGAGGCACTTTCCCGTCCGTTCGGCCACAATGGGCGGCGATGACCCCGAGGGTCACGAGTATCTCAAGAGCTTTCTTGACATCGTATCGAGAGGGTTTGCTCTTTCCGATTCATTGGGGACGCCAGAATTTAGGAACGGCCCCGACTCGCTGTTTGAGCCCTTCCGCCTTTCCCGGCTCATTGCCAACACGATCGACGGAACGGAAACTCCTTCGCAAGAAAGACTCGGCGCTGTTGAAGAGTGCAACTCCCACCGGGACTCGGCAGACTCGCGCGTCATGTCCATTTTTTTGGACTGCATGAGCGAGGTAAGGAGGCAGGGGGAATCTGGCAACCCAAACATGTCAAATGTGGACGCCTCCGAGGCGGCCGCAACTACGTCTGCCATGAACATATTGAGATCAAAGGTCGGGGATGGGCTCTTCGATAGCATGTTTCAGCAGTTTCAGGCCTATGGAGAGAGCCGCCTGAAGGAACTGACGGAATCAGTTCGGATTACCGGGGTCGACATTTGCGATTACAGAGACCAATTTTATTGAGTCTGTCAAAACACGGCTAGCCTGGTTGTGAAAACAAAGAGCTATTAATATTTTTTTTTTATGAAGTAAAAGCCTGCACGTCACAATGGGTGTCATGTATTCTTGCGGAACGACGATCGACGACAACGGCAAACGCGAGATGGGAAACTGTGCCAGGCAGTTGGCTCTGCGGCATAAATTTCTTGCCGCCAAGCGGGCAGAGCTCGTAATTAGCCTTAGCGATCTGAAGAGGCGGAATGCATCCAAACACGAGATGCTGTCTGTTTTGGGACGAGTCAAGTCCTTGGACTCTCAGATTCAAAAAATTGTGGGCTGCCATACCATGTTTGAAAGCATGAAGGAGGCAACGGACACTACAAATCTCTTGTCGACTGTGAGGGATCATCTTAAGAGTAGCACTACGGGTGATGTTGCCGCCCCCGATCCCGACACTATTTACGACCTTCAGGATTCATTAGAAATAGCATCGGATGCTTTGAGGGATACGAACGAGGCACTTGGTTCGGAATGGAAGTTAGAAGCATATACTCAAAGGGACGAGGTGCTGGAAGCCGAACTCGAGATGTACCTCTCCCCCGAAAATCGCGATCATCCATCTGGTCCGGACTCTCAGTCATTGGAAGAGACGTCGGACGCATTGCCAGTTCCCTCGGAGACAGATGGCACGGAAGAACAGCACCCGTGGGAGCAAACACGGGAGGTTTCTACTCCGATGGAGGAACCACCTTCTGCGGTCCCTTCACTCCCAAACACCCCTCACACCACACGGGAAATGGCGCCTTCTTCAACATCGCCGAGCACGGACTCGAGGCCGCGGCAGAAGCCTTTGCTGTCAGCATAATGGTGGCCGTCACGGTCGTTCCGTTCGTGTTGTACATAACATCAACAATTCTTGATCGCTACGTCCCCGATGCGACAACCCAAGAGCGGGTAGGTGTGACGACTGCCGTTTCTGTTTCGGCCTTTGTCGGCCTTTTGGTGTTAGTGTTTTCGTGCCTGGCCAAATTCCCACGCTCCGGGAGGGAAATGCACCCGATGTGGGCCTCGCCTCGTCTTGTTCTTTTTCTTGAGCTTCATCCAATTGTGGGCTACATGATTCCGATCACATCTTTTCTCAGGGGATATGTGCGATTTGCTTTGGTGAGGTGGGCCCTCAACACCGTGGCCATTGTGCTATGGCTTTGGGGTCGCGGTGTTCTTCAGCCAGCATACGAGGAGGCCTGTTGTTTCGGGAAAAATTCCCTGAGCGGCGACGAGGTCGGAACGTGCTCCGACAGCGACATTACACGCCGCACGTCCTTTGGGATATGCAATCCAG
>MDTB01184701.1_pt1 | contig 15071 bp, 11 predicted proteins | sample 811161 | NCBI WGS metagenome assembly MDTB01 (sample SAMN05326650, study PRJNA326480) | marine metagenome | isolation source: seawater | place: Mediterranean Sea | collected 2009
AGTCTCCACAGGCCAGGCCGATTGCTCCTCCTAGGGTCAGCATCGGGACAAATAAGCCTCCTGGTGCTCCTGAGGCAGCTGCTAGCCCGGTAGTGAAAAACAGCACGACGAAGGTGCTGAGTGCCATCAGAGGACCAGCTTCTCCTCCACCGACCAGATCTTGGAGGTTATCCAAATTCCTAAAGCTCTCAGGAAGAGCTGCATAAACCCCTCCGAGTACACCACCACTGAGCACCATCCTTAAAACGAGTCGATTGCCGAACCAGGTTTTACCTTTGCGTTGCATCGCTAGGACGTAGCGGCAGTAAAACTCCGCTAAGACTCCAGTGACCAAACCAAGGGCGATTAGGTAGCCCAGGTCGATTGGTAGAAAGTGCACTAGGGGTGTGTATTCACGTTCCAGTTGAAAGCCCACGCCTTTGCTAAGACTTCCAGCTGATGGACTTAGCCCTAGAAATCCGAACACATCGGCCCAAGTATCAGCCCAGAAGGTGGTGACAACCACCAGCAGCAAGACTGCAGGTTTTGCAGAATGAAGTAGCTCTTCAATTACATAAACAAAGCCTCCAATTGGCGCACTGAAAATAGCGGCTAGACCTGCCCCACCACCAGCAGCGACAATGACTCGGCGAAAGGCGATTGGTGCCTTTAACCATTGAGCAAATTTCCAAGCGACAGAGCCTCCCATTTGCACTGCTGGTCCTTCTGGACCAAGTGGAAAACCACTGCCGATGGCGATAACTCCTGCGACTAGCTTGACCATCCCAACCCTCAATCCCATTGGTACGGATCGATGGCGTAAAAATGCCATGATGTGGCTCACCCCTGAACCGCTCGCAGAGGGGGCTAGACCGGAAACAAGCAACCCAGAAACCAAGCCTCCTGTGGCACCAAGGGCTGGTAGAACGATCCAAGGCGGAAGAAGTTCAAGAAGTTGGAATCGCCACTTGGCGAGGCTATAGATACCAGCTTTGAAAAGCACTCCTGTGAGGGCAGCTCCAAGGCCCGTAAGCATCAGAGCCAGCACAACCACAAACCAGCGCTGTTCTAAGAGTTTGCGGATGCTGCGACTGGACTGCATCAGATTTTGTTGCTGGTTTAGATCATTCGGCATGGCCATTGGTGGGTGAAAACTCTGCAAGAACTTCTGCTTGTATGTCGTTACTTACCACGCGCCCTTGATCTGCAAACCCATCAATCTGGTTGAAATTTAGATAGCGATAAAGCTCAGATGAGAGGGGATCAATTTTTTCTGTAGCGATCGAAAGGTATTCTTTTGGTGTAGGGATTCTGCCTAATAAGGCACATACTGCTGCCAACTCAGCACTGCCTAAATAGACCTGGGCTCCTTGGCCTAGTCGATTGTTGAAGTTTCGAGTGCTTGTGGAGAAAACGGTTGTGTTGTCTTCCACGCGTGCTTGATTGCCCATACATAATGAACAACCAGGCATTTCCATGCGGCTCCCTGCAGCTTCGAAGATTTTGTAGTAACCCTCTTCTTGAAGCATGGCTTCATCCATTCTTGTTGGTGGGCAAACCCATAGGCGAGCTTTGCTGGTTCCAGACCCTTCAAGAATTTTTGCGGCAGCTCTGTAGTGGCCGATGTTGGTCATACAGGAGCCGATAAAGACTTCCTGCACTGGATTGTTTGCAACCTCACTGAGTAGTTTTACATTGTCGGGATCGTTGGGACAGGCCAGTACGGGTTCTTTGAGTTCGTCGAGGTTGATATTGATGATTTCGGCATACTCTGCGTTTTGATCAGCGCTAATCAATTCTGGCTTTGCCAGCCAAGCTTCCATGGCTTTGATACGTCTTGCCAGGGTGCGAGCATCCTGATAACCGCGGGCAATCATGTTTTTTAGCAATGCAATATTGCTGCGAAGGTATTCAGCAACCGTTGATTCAGAGAGTTTGATCGTGCAGCCAGCGCAGGAACGTTCAGCAGTGGCATCGGTTAGTTCAAAGGCTTGCTCCAGCTTCAGATCAGGTAATCCTTCGATTTCCATGATTTTGCCGTTAAAGACATTGAGTTTGTTGGCTTTTTCTACGCTGAGTAGACCTTCTTGAATCGCGACCAAGGGGATGGCATTGACGACGTCACGCAGTGTGATGCCGCTCTGCAGTGAGCCGCTGAAACGAACCAGTACAGATTCCGGCATGTCTAGGGGCATGGCACCGATGGCTGCAGCAAAAGCCACCACGCCAGAACCTCCGGGGAAAGAAATGCCTAAGGGGAAACGAGTGTGGCTATCGCCGCCTGTTCCCACTGTGTCTGGCAGAAGCATGCGGTTCAGCCAGCTGTGGATGATCCCATCGCCTGGATGAAGTGCTACTCCACCACGCTGGGCGAAGAAATCGGGAAGTTCTTTCTGGGTTTGTAGATCTACAGGCTTCGGGTAGGCAGCGGTGTGGCAGAAGCTTTGCATGACTAGATCTGCTGCAAATCCCAGGCAGGCGAGCTCCTTCATTTCGTCCCGGGTCATTGGTCCAGTTGTGTCTTGGCTGCCTACAGTTGTCATCAGTGGTTCGCAACTTGTCCCAGGACGTATTCCTTCAAGACCACAAGCAAGACCAACGATTTTTTGGGCCTGGGTATACCCCGTGCCCGTTTCAGGAGTGTCTCCTGGGCGGACGAATAGATCGGATGTTGTCAGTCCAAATTGAGAACGCACTTTGTCGGTTAGTGCTCTGCCGATCAGTAGGGAGATACGCCCACCCGCTCGCACTTCGTCGCTGATGGTGATTGGTTTGAGCTTGAAGTGAGCCACGATTTCGCCTGCTTTAGCTTCTCCGAAGGCCCGTTCGATGGTGCCGGCATGTGGACGGATGGTGATCACATCGCCACTTTGCAGCTGACTGACATCACATTCGATTGGCAGGGCGCCGGAGTCTTCCGCTGTGTTGAAGAAAATGGGAGCGATTTTGCCGCCAAGGATGACGCCGCCGGATCGCTTGTTGGGTACGTAAGGGATATCGGCTCCTATGTGCCAAAGCACCGAATTGATTGCTGATTTGCGAGAACTGCCCGTACCCACCACATCGCCCACGTAGGCAATGGGATGGCCTTTTGCCTTCAGGCTGATGATCTTGGCAAGGGCATTGGGATCCCGTGTTTCCAGCATGGCCAGAGCATGCAGGGGGATGTCTGGTCGTGTGGTGGCATGGGTGGCTGGGGATAGATCGTCGGTATTGGTTTCACCATCAACTTTGAAGACGGTGACTGTGATCTCTTTGGCTAAGACTGGTTTGGAGGTGAACCATTCAGCGGCGGCCCAGCTTTCTACAACTTGTTTGGCGAAGCGATTGGTTTCAGCTAGCTCGATAACGTCATGCACAGCGTCGTAGACGAGCAGGGTGCGACTCAGGCCTGTAGCGGCGCATTCAGCTAGCTCGTGGTCATTGTGTTGCAGCAGCTCAATCAGAGCTGCAACGTTGTACCCCCCAATCATCGTGCCTAGCAGTTTTGTGGCTTCTAATGGAGTAATGAGTGGGCTCTTGCTGTTTCCCTGGGCGATAGCACTCAGCCAGGTTGCTTTCACGTAGGCAGCTTCATCGACTCCTGGAGGGATGCGTTCACGCAGCAGGTACAGCAGTTCAGAGCTGTCTCCTGCTGGTGGATTCTGTAAAACCAAGGTGAGTGCTTGGGTTTGCTCGGCAGTGAGGGGCAGGGGAGGGATGCCCTGGGCGTCACGTTCGGCGGCGAGCTGGCGATAAGCACTCAGCATTTGGGTGATTCCTCGGCAGCGGTAATGGCCCTTCTATTGTTATTTGCCGTCGATCCCTCCTGGAAGGAGATCGATATTGAAATGCAATTACCGGATGCTGCCACCTTGCTGGTTTCCTAGCCTGGGTTGTCATGAATTCTGGCGAAATGACCACCACTTCCGACTTGCATGTGGTGGATACGCGGCCTTTGGTGTCACCCGTCTTGCTTCATCAGGAGCTGCCCCTCGATGTAGTGGCTCTCAAAACCGTTGCAGACACTCGTAGGCGCATCCAGGCAATTCTGCGTGGTGAGGATCCCCGCTTGCTGGTGATTGTTGGTCCCTGCTCGGTTCATGACATTGCCTCTGCAAGGGACTATGCCCGTCAGTTGGAGCCATTGCGACAGCGATATGCCGCCCAGTTGGAGGTGGTTTTGCGGGTCTATTTCGAAAAACCTCGCACCACCGTTGGCTGGAAAGGTCTCATCAATGATCCCCATCTCGATGGTTCCTATGACATCAACACTGGCTTGAGGCGTGCGCGGTCGTTGTTGCTCGACCTTGCCCGCGAGGGTATGCCGACGGCCACTGAATTGCTGGATCCGGTTGTTCCTCAATACATCGCTGATTTGATCAGTTGGACGGCGATTGGAGCTAGAACCACTGAGAGTCAGACCCATCGGGAGATGGCTTCTGGATTGTCAATGCCCGTTGGTTACAAAAACGGTACCGATGGCAGTGCCAAGATTGCTATCCATGCGATGCAGGCAGCATCTAGACCGCATCATTTTCTAGGGATCAATCGGCAGGGTCAGGCTTCGATTGTGCATACCACTGGAAACCCTGATGGCCATCTCGTGTTGCGGGGAGGTAATGGCTGCACCAATTACCATCCCGAAGCGGTGGAAGGGGTTGCAAAAGAATTAGTGAAGGCTGGCTTGGCTGATCGGTTGATGGTGGATTGCAGCCATGACAATTCGAATAAAGATTTTCGGCGACAGTCAGAGGTGCTGCAGGCTGTTGCTACTCAGGTACGCCAAGGATCAACCCACCTCATGGGTGTGATGTTGGAAAGTCATCTTGTCGAGGGCAATCAGAAGTTGCCTGAAGACCTCTCTACTCTTGTATATGGTCAAAGCATTACGGATGCTTGTATCGATATAGAGACAACGGCAACTCTCCTTGAGGATTTGGCGGCTGCAGTGGCTTCAGTGACGTTGTCACCAATAACTTGAAGAGTCTTTAGATCGCTGTCATCCATGACCAGGCGACTGCAACTCCCATCGGCACAGTGAGGTTGTCGATACCCCAGCGACTTAGTTGCTCTAGTCCAACGGCAAGGCCTGTGACGGCGAAGATGCGTAGGGGATGGAAGTTAGCGTCAATGAGCAGGCTTAGAGTGAAAAGAATGATTAGGGTTATCACAGCCATGGTAAGAGTGCCTGCGATTGATTTGCGTTGACCCCATATCAACCAATTGGGTGAGCGTACTTTGCGACCGATGAGGCCAGCTAACCCATCGCCGAAAGCCATCACAAGCACTCCGGAGCAGACCGCTGCAGCATTTTCTGGCCAGAAGAAAATCAGCAACAGGGTGATTGTTAGAGCGTATGCCACTGTGCCGTAGCTGTTTCGATTGACGTCTTCAATAGCTGGTAGTAAGCGCCAGCGGTGGTTGATGAGGATCACAATGGTAATGAGGATTGCCATTGTGATCGCCCAATCCGATGGGATCCCGAGCCACCAGGCCAAAGGGATCACTGGGCCAGTACCGATGTGAACGATCTTGCGACTTAGTTCTCGTTGGTTAGGCCAGCGGACCCTGCAAACCACAGCAGCTGAAAGCACAAAAGCTATCCAGCATGCAATGGCAACCAGAGAGTTGATATACCCCAAGACTTAGCTCATGCTGCTTGTTGATGGTTGGTCATCATCCTTAGCTTGAGAATGGCTTTGGCCTCCAACTGTCGTACGCGTTCTCGTGAGACGCTGATTTGCCGACCGATTTCAGCGAGGGTCAGTGGTTCTTCACCATCTAGACCGAAGCGCAAGCGCAGGATTTTCTGTTCACGTTCATTGAGCTGAGATAGCCAACCTCCTAGGTGTTCCTTTTGGATGCTGCGATCTAGGCCTTCCATTGGTTCGGCCCCATTGGGGTCGGGTATCAGTTCACCTAGGGTGCTGCGGTCTTCTTCTCCGCGGGCATGGGCATCGAGGGATGCGCAAGGAGCGCTTTGAGCGATGAGATCCTCAAGGTCTTGGGGTTGAATGCCCATGGCATGGGCTAACTCCAATCGATTTGGTTGACGGCCGAAACGATGGGAAAGCTCTCTTGAGATGCGTCGCATCTTGGAGAGTTTTTCGCTGATGTGAATGGGTAGACGGATGGTTCGGGCGCTGTTGTCGATGGCCCTGGTCATCCCTTGACGAATCCACCAATAGGCGTAGGTGGAGAACTTATAACCCATGGCTGGATCGAACTTGTCGACAGCACGTTCGAGACCAATGGCTCCTTCTTGGACTAGGTCAAGGAGTTCAAGGCCCTGATTCTGATATTTTTTGGCAACGCTAACCACGAGCCGGAGGTTGGCTGACATCATGCGGTCACGGGCGCGTTTGCCCATGCGAATTTTGTGGCGTTGTCGTGGAGTGTGGTCTTGCTCTGGTAACTCCAGCAATTCCTTCATCGCTTGCACATGGTGTGCCAGCTCAATTTCCTCAGCTGCGGTCAGCAAAGGGACGCGTCCGATGCTGCTCAGGTAGAACCCGATCGCATCAGTACCCAAACGACCACCTTGGCGATTTTGGTTACGGGATGTCTGCCCGTTACGGCCAGCTCGATTCGCTTTTTCTGAAGGTTGCTTAGATGTAGACGGTAATACAACTTCTGACGAAGGCGTGAGTGAAGCACCCTTCGCAGATTCCAGAGGGATCCCCATCACCCTGGCCTCCTAAATTAGATTTGCGCGGAATGTAGCACTCACAGAGCTTAGAAACTTGGTTGAAGCAAAAAGTTTTTGTTAGCCCATGCGAGTGATCAGTTGATTGGTCGCTTCTAAGTAAAAAAACTGTTTTGCATGCTGATCATTCCTTTTTAGGTAGCAAAGAGCACTTTCTCACAGTTATGGTCTCGTGAGGCACGGAGTTTCACCCTGCAGGGATGCCTTGTTGCCAGAGGTTGATCAGCTGTTGCTGTGCACGATGTTCTTCACTATTGGGATTGGGTTGGCGCTGTAAAAAGCTGCCATCGCTCTGCATATCCCAGGCTTCCCGGTTGTCGTTTAGGTAGAGGTTCAGCAGTCGCTCTAGGTGTTCCTTTTGCTCTGGTTCTTCAATTGGAGTAACGGCTTCCACGCGTCTGTCTAAGTTTCGAGGCATCAAGTCTGCGCTGCCGATATAAACCTCTGGGTTGTTGTCATTGGCAAACCAGAAGATACGGGAGTGTTCCAGGAACCGGCCGATGATGCTGATCACGCTGATGTTTTCGCTGAACCCTTTTCGCCCTGGGTAGAGACAGCACATACCGCGGATGATCAGTTCAATGCGAACTCCAACTTGGGAAGCTTCGTAGAGCAGGTTAATGATGGCTGGATCCACCAGAGCATTCATCTTGGCGCGGATGTGTCCGCCTCTACCTTCGCGGGCGTGTTCGATTTCGCGGAGGATCAGTGATTCCATCCCCTTGCGTAGGGTGACAGGCGCCACCAGCAGTCGACGGAAACTTTGTTGCTTTGAAAAGCCAGTGAGATAATTGAATAGTTCAACTAGATCTTGGCTGAGTTCCGGTCGTGCAGAGAGCAGGCCAAGGTCGGTGTAGAGACGTGATGTCTTCGAGTTGTAGTTACCTGTGCCGATGTGCACGTAGCTGCGTAGGCGCTCTTTTTCTTTGCGAACGACCAAGATGGTTTTTGTGTGTGTTTTTAGTCCTAAAACGCCATAGACAACGTGAACGCCCGATCGCTCTAGTTGACGGGCCCATTGAATATTGTTGCCTTCATCGAAGCGTGCCTTGAGTTCAACCAGAGCCATGACCTGCTTACCGTGTTCGGCTGCACGGATCAGGGCCGCAATGATTGGGGAATCCTTGGATGTCCGATAGAGCGTGATCTTGATTCCCATGACGAGGGGATCGTCTGCTGCCTGATTGATGAATTCCTCTACAGAGGTCGCGAACAGTTCGTATGGGTGGTGAAGGAGAATGTCTTTGCGGCGAATCACCGAGAAGATGCTTTTGAATTCTTCTTCTTTGATTGATTCGTCTTCAAGCATTCTGCGCTGGCTGCGGGAGAGAACTTTGGCGGTCAGGCCAATGTGGGGTTGGTCTTTGAGTTGCTCCAGGGGCAAACGCATGAGACCGAATAGATCATCGAGGCCTAGTAGTCCCTCGATGCGATAAAGGTCGTTTTCTTCAACAGCCATACCTTCAATCAGCATCTCAACGACTCTCTGGGGCATTTCGTTTGTGACTTCGAGTCTCACCACTTCTCCGCCCATCCGCCGCTTGTGCAGGCCTTGTTCCATGGCGCTCATGAGATCGTCGGCTTCTAGGTCCCTGAGTTCAAGGTCGGCATCGCGGGTGACTCGGAAGAAGTAGTGCTCTTCAATCTTCATCCCGGGGAAGAGCAATTTGAGGTTGAAGGCCACCACTTGCTCCAATGGAACTGCTGTGTGAACCGGTTTGGGATTGATGCCACTTAGATCAGGAGGTATCTCGACAAAACGAGGCATCGTTTTTTGTGGAATCTTGACCCGGGCGAATTGTTGTTGGCCTGTTTCCGGATCGAGGATCAGGGTCGCAATGTTGAGGCTGAGATTGCTAACGAAAGGGAAGGGATGGGCTTGATCCACGGCTAGTGGTGTCAGCACCGGGAAAATGGCTGTCTGGAAATAATTGTCAACCCAGAGGCGTTCTTTTTGATTGAGTTGCTCGTAGTCGAGTAGGTGAACACCTTGCTCGACTAGCTGGTTTTTGAGGTGTTTACGGTAGTGATCTTGTTGTTGCTCGATGAGAGGAACAAGGTGATCTCGGATCGTGAGGAGCTGCTGAATAGGGGTTAGACCATCTGCGCTGGTTTTGGTAATGCCGGCTTCCACTTGCGCTTTGAGGGAGGCCACGCGAACCATGAAGAATTCGTCGAGGTTGTTGCTGAAGATGGCACTGAACTTGGCTTGTTCCAGCAGCGGGGTGCGCGTATCCAGTGCCTGAGCAAGGACCCTTTCGTTGAAGGAGATCCAGCTGAGCTCTCGGTTGATGTAGTGCTCCGAAGCTACCGCTGGATTACTCATTGAATGCCAGTTTGTTCATCCACTATCCAGGCAAAGTAGCAATCATGATTGTTTGATTGTTGTGTTCCTTGTGCTTGCAGGTAGGCCTCCTGCAACAAGGGCAATCACTCCCACTAGTACGAGGCTGGCCAGCCAGAAGGGACTGCGAGTGCCTATTTGGTCGTAGGCGAATCCTGCGGCGGCTGCACCAAGGAAGGTCCCTAGACTCTGAAGACCTTGAAGGCTACCGAGTACTGCCCCTTGGCCAGCGTTGTCGAGGCGTCTGGAGACAAGCGCTCTCAAGCATGGCACGACTAGACCTGTGCCAAGGGCTAGTACCGATACGGCAGTGAATACAACAGAAATCGAATTCTGCTGAGTGGCCATGGGCAATAGCAGACAGCCTGCAATGACGAAGCCAATGCCAGCAATGGTGAGCCGCCATTCGCCGAAGGATTTGACCAGTGGACCGATTAGCAGCCCTTGAACCACCATTGCGATCACGCCTACAACTGCAAAGGTCAGGCCTGCCAAACCGACTGTCCATGAGAAGGCTTGCTTCAGGTAAAGCACCAGCACAGCTGTGAAACCGTTGAATGCCATGAAGAACAGGAAGAAGGCGAAACAAAGGCGGCTTACTAGTGGATTGGCAAAGATCTGTGCTAGCTGGGTGATCGGGTTGAGTTGCCTTTTGCTTGGTAGGGAATTGCGAGCTGCTGGCGGGTGTGTTTCGGGAAGGATATAGATCACAAGGAGCAGGTTCGCGACTGCGAAGGCTGTGGCGGCTATCCCGGGTAGAGCGATATTGATCTCTGCTAAGCGGCCACCGATATAAGGGCCCAAGATGAACCCGAGGCCGAATGCAACGCCAATAAGGCCGAATGCCTTTGCTCTGCTCTCAGGTGTTGAGATGTCGGCAAGTACTGCTGTGGCGCTACTTGCTGTGCCACCGCTAACGCCATCGATGATTCTTGCTGAGAAGAGAAGGATCAGGGGAACAATGCCGATCCAAGCGGCTGGAAGTATGTTCCAATCAATCCATATTGTGATAGCGAATAAGCCAAGGCCTACTACTGAGCCAGCAACGCAAGCGGTTAAAACTGGTTTGCGGCCAAAGCGATCACTGAGAGCGCCAATTAGGGGAGCCACGACGAATTGAGCCAATGCATAAGTACCTCCCAGTAGCCCCAGAATTGTGCCGCTGTCTGTGAAGCGTCCTGGGAGGTATGGAAGTAATGGCAGTAAGAGGGTTTCACCTAGGCGATCGTTCAACAGAGTGACAAAGGCACAGAGAAAGATGGGAATCTGTGGTCGGCGCAATTGGGAATGAGTCAGGATGAATGTCACGATCCCATAGAGACTTGACGCCATTGATCTAAATGGCAGGCTCTTGTGACTTGTCGCCGCTTAAGACCCCTTACAAAAACTGATCATTTTGTTGTCAGGGAGATTTATGCCGATGCGATTGAATCTCAAGGGGGAGGCCTGTATTCCCCTGTTCAGATCAGTGCTTGGGCAGCCTTGGCCTGGTTACCAGGAGTTCTGGATAGGCCACTGATCGAAGGACGAGGTTGGTTGAGTCTTGAGAACGACGAGGTTGAGGCTTTCGCTCTTCGTTATCCCTCTGATCGTTTGGCGTTGCTTTATTGCCGGGGCCGGTCTGCTCGTTGTGGCCATGCCACTGCGTTGCTTGAACAGGTGGAAGCTGAAGCCTTGCAGGAAGGACAGCTAATCTTGGTTACGGAAGCCAGTTTGTGTAGTCACCCTTTGCTGTTGAACTGGGGCTGGATTGAAATGGCTAAGGAAGTGATTCAGATCGGAGGTGTGAGTTTCGATCGTTATCGCATGGCGAAAAACCTACAGCCTCGCTTCAAATGATGGTCTCTCTCCAAGCAATGAGCTGCTCAAGCGTGGTTTGGGCTAAGCCTGATTGCAGACACTTTTCAGCATGAGCGATACCTTCATCGAGGTTGTCGGCCAGGCCCGCTAACCATAGGTAGGTACCAGCATTCCAGAGGAGGGGCTGGCTTAATGGCCCGCGATTGTGCAGAGCTTCCATTGCCTGCTCGCGCCACTCCGTGAGGTTGCTCCACTCAACGTCTTGGCTAAAGCAGCCGTGGTTACGGGGGTGGAGGATGAGTCGTTCTGGCTTGCCGTTTTGAACTCGGGATGTGATGCAAGTTCGACTGATGGGAAGGTCTGTGCTTCCTTCGAGCCCTTTCACAGTCACGAGATTTGTTTCACCTGCTAGCTCAAGGGCTTTCCAGGCCCGGTCTTCGGTGGGTGGATGCACGAAGCCGCTGACGAGTAAATGCTGTCCTTGATGTGCTGTCCAAAGCAGCTCCAAACTGGCCACAGGCGGTCGCTTGCCGATGTCGTCGCGATAACTGATCAAGCTTTCGGCCAGTGGGAAGTGATCTGGCTGGTAGATCAGTGCCAGACCATGTTGTTGAAAGCCAGCTTCTAGGTTTGCTATTGATAGGCCTTGGAGTTGTAGCCCTAAGGCTTTGAATAACTCTTCTGTGGTGACGCCATATTTGATTGGCATACGCTGCCCCCCTTGCAAGACGACGGGTTGACCAGCGTTGAGTAGGACCAGTGCTGTGAGCGGATAAATCGGGGCTGTTCGCTTGCGGCCGTCGAATGGCATCCCAAAGCAAATGGGTCGTTTCTGGCCATTGGCTGATTTCAGTTTGGGCCCAAGGACTCTGTATGTATCGAGCATGCCGGCGAGTTCCTGGGGCTCGGGTCGACGAATGCGATGGGCGATGAGGAAGGCGCCAATTTGAGCAGGGCTGGCTTGGGCTGTAAGGATGAGATGCAAGGCATCAGCTGATTCTTCACGGCTCATGCCACGACTGGTTTGCTCTCCACTTCCCACCTTCCTGAGGTGGGCTTTGAAGCGTTCACGGCCGGATAATTCGGGGCATGTGGTCACGATTGATTGCCGGAACTCATTGGATCTTTCTGTAGTCATGTAGCTGCGTGGAGTAGCGATTAAGACATCCTTGTGACATGTCTGCTTGGCACAGGCCTAATTGGCTCAGTTGGGCTTTAGGAATCACTTCAACGATAAAGCGAGGCTGTTTGCATTTCAGCGTAGTTATGTCTTTTAAGTGCAAGGTTCGAATCTCCAAAGTTTTTTGCGCTGGGGTATTGATCAACGTCGAGACTAGTTTTATGCTATTTTTTCATTTGATTACCGGGTTTTTGATTGCAAGGATTCGGAATGCATCTTGCATGGAAGATTCATCTAAGAGTAAGAGTGCTTTTTGTGGCAGCGTAGTTCTGCTTTTCTGTGGTTGATTGGTGTCAATGAAGTGAATCATTAGATGCGATTGCTTTTGCTTGGATTGAAGTTTTCCTTTATTGCCATCATCCTATTTTTGATTAAACAACCCATATTGGCGTATCCGTTGGCTATGGATTCAGGATCATGATCTGTATTGCTGAGCAAGTTGTTTTTTGGCTAGGTCTCGATGGAGATCAGTTGGCAGACTTTGGCTGAGCTTGAACAGGTTTGATTGACTGCTGGATGTGCCGATGCAGCCCAGGGCTAGTAATGCTGCTCGTGTTGTAGCTTCGGAACCTTTTCTTGCGACTTCGGCAATGCGGTTGCTGATGTCGACACCATCGCGTCGTTGCAGAATTCGAATGGTGCTTAACACCACCGGATCGCGTATGTCGTTGAGAAGGTCGTCAAGGAGGTTCAGCAGCTCGTCATCGCTGAGTTGGTATGCCTTGAAGTTCAACAACTCCAGACCAGCCATGCGCATTGCTTGGGAAGGTTCTCTGAAAATCCTTTTTATAAGCAAAGTTGGCACTATTGCTCCCCAGCAGGCCATTGCTTGTAGTACCTCGAGCTCCAGTTCTTCTCTATCACCAAGTTGTTGGATGAGCCAGTCTCGAGCCTCAGGTTGATGGCAGAGGCCAGCTGCATGGATGAGTTCGGACTGCTTACCATGTTGCTTAAGCAGGGTTTTTAATATTCCCCAGCCATCATCACCAAGTAAGCCCAGTCTTTCGGCTAAGGCTTTACGTAGATCAGCAGAAAGGCTGGGGCAGTAAACATTCCCCAGCCAGTCTGCTTCTAGAGGAGCCTTACCTACTTTATTGAGACGTTCCCAGAGAACGGCTTCATCGAAGCTCATGAATGTTCTAGATCAGCGTGCGCCTAGTTCGGCGGCGAGTTCACGTTCCAGCTTCTCATCGTGAACCGTAGGCAGTACGTTGCTCATTTGGGTGCGATGGGTGCTGTAGAAGAGCATGCCGATAAACACCATCCCGCCAATGATGTTGCCGAGGGTGACTGGAATGAAGTTCCAAACGATTACCTGGCCAAAAGAAACGCCTGAACCAAGCATGGGTCCGGCGGTGTGCAGGAACATGTTCACCACGATGTGCTCCATTCCCATGGTTTGGAATGCTGTGATCGGTAGCCAGCAGGCCAGGATCTTTCCTGGAACGCTCTTGCTTACCAAGGCCATCGTGACCCCAAGACAAACCAGCCAGTTGGCAATCATGCCGCGTAGGAACGCGAGGAAGAAACCAGTGCTGCCTAGGTCTTGATATTTGGCCACGACATTGGCCTTATTGAGTGCCATGATCTTGGCGGCAATCACGGCCCAACCTTTGCCCCCATCGGCTGCCGCAAGTGGCTCAACGGTGCCTGCGCTGGTCAGGCTTGTGGCGAGTAATAGAGCCACCAATGCACAGCCGATGAAATTGCCAATCCAAACCCATATCCAGTTGCGGAAGGTTGCTTGCCATGTGCTTTTCCCAGCCCAGGTTGCCATTGGCAATAAGGCGAAGTTGCCTGTGACGAGCTCCATGCCGAAGAGCACGATGCTGGCAAACCCAAAGGGGAAGAGAACGGAGCCTAGAAATGGCATTCCAGACTGGACTCCTACGGTGATGGCTAAGCAGGTGGCTAGGCCAAGAATCGCTCCTGAATAGAAACCACGTACCAGCAGATTTTTAATACTGACACTGGATTTTTTTCCGCCGGCAGTAATCATGCCGTCGACGAGTTCATTGGGCAGGACGTAGTCCATTTGGGATGTGTTCACATCCATGGCAGTTCTCGTTGGGGTGGGGTGTTGAAGGAAGGAATTGAGGGTTTCAGCCGCTGATTCGGTTCATCAGGCGTGAGAAGACATCTCGGCCACCTTCTTTTTGATTGATTGCAGGCTTGTCGCGACCGCTGTTGCTTAACCAGTTGACAAAGCGAGAGAAAAGATCACGTGCTTGGGAAGTCGATTGCATGGTGGTGCTTGGTAGGTGATTGATCTAAGAACGGTGGTTTAGCGATCGCAGCTCAAGGGGATGGGCTGCTGTTTTCGCCTAAATTGCTGAACCAGTTCATGAAGTTGGAGAAAGGGTCGCTGTTCTGCTTCGGTTGGCTACGAGGTTGAGCACCGAAGCGTTCGATCAGTAATTCCCGCAGCACGTCTTTCAGTTCGCTGCCAGGAATGCCTTTGCGATGCAGTGTCCCGATTCGGGCATCCGGCCCTTGCCGGCCTTCAAGGCTGAGGTCATAGGCCTCAACCATGCCTTGGCCCCCGTTCGGTGCACGGGCTTTGGTTCCTGTGAGGCCGATTGCGCCCATGTAGGCCTGGCCACAGCTGTTGGGACAGCCAGTCCAATGGACTTTTATTTCCTCAGGGAGGATGAGTTCTGCATCCAGTTCATGGGCCATTGCCATGGCCTGATCTTTGGTGTTTGTAAGGGCGAAGCTGCAGTACGTATTTCCTGTGCAGGAGACAGTGCCGGCGGCAATGGAACCGGGCTCAAGTGGAAAACGCTGTAGCAGTGGATCAGCTTGAAATTTGTCGAGGTTGGTAGTTGATAGCCCCACCAAAATGATGTTCTGGTCTTCTGTAAGACGAATTTCACCACTGCCATAGTTAAGACTGGCGCTAGCAAGATCCTGAAGATCTTCTGCGCTTAATCGTCCAACGGGTACATGCATGCCGGCGTAGTGAAGCCCTGTTTGTTTCTGAGGGTGGATTCCGTAAAAAGAGCGTGGCTTGTCGTCAAATACAGAACCGGGATCAGGTGTTAGCGGGCCAAATTTTTCCGCCACCATGGTGCGAAAAG
>MDTB01048259.1_pt1 | contig 15068 bp, 9 predicted proteins | sample 811161 | NCBI WGS metagenome assembly MDTB01 (sample SAMN05326650, study PRJNA326480) | marine metagenome | isolation source: seawater | place: Mediterranean Sea | collected 2009
AGGAGCTGAGCGATACCCTCTTTATGATTATGCATTACTGAATAGCCCTGAATGACAGGATGATAGAAACCACGAAGATTTAAGATCGCCAGAGCTTTACTGAAGAACTTGTCGTCTTCCCTGCAGCGCCACGCCATTTTCATAAGATCAATCGCATGCAAGTTCCGGGTCTCTAGGTATCTGAGAACGCTACCCTCTTCGCCCCACTGACTAATCCAAGCCCACGATGTCTGATCAATACTCGTCGGCTTATCAACCACATTGAAAGTAAGTCCATCCCCACTAGCGATCACTGCACCAGACTTCGAAAGGTGAACCGGATAGATTGGGAAAAATCCAGAGGCAGGAAAGTAGAAGACAACCTCCAAGCGATGAGTCGAATATGGTTCAAGCTGCACCCGCTGGGTTGCTGTGTTTCTAAGGCCACGGACTGGAATTGAACCTTTGGGAATCTGCGAAAGAATATCGAGGCGTTGGCTCGCACTGGTTGGATTGGTCACAACAATCTGCGCCCCATAAACTACACCTCTAATAAATTCCTTAGTGATAAATTTGTCGACTTTCTGTCCGTCTTCCATTCGAAATCGATCATTAAGTTGAAAGTAGCTCTGACTCACTAGAAGAGGTGGACGATTATCGGCTATATCAGCTTCCTTCACCTCCCGATGAAAAAATAGAGCATTCCCTCCAGCAGTAAACTCAAGAGACCCCTCTTCAATCTGGTCTTTATGCTTCGGCGCCTTAAATGGCAAATCCAGGAATGACAATGCAAACATCATTTCCGTAAAACTCCCTGAAACTTCTCCAAGATATTGCGAACCAAAACCTGAGCCCATGCCGTGTCTAACAAGATCCAGCCAGAAGCGGTTTTCACGAACAAGCTCATAGGTCTGATCACTTTGGGGCAGGCGATAGTAGTTGTTTTCAGCCCATTCCTTGGTCCGCTCTAGAACACGGTAAGCTTGTTTCACTTGTTGCAATGCCGAGTTCAAATCCGCAGCAAATGGATCTCCCTCAGCTTGCCTCTTTCGAGCGGAATATTTTTGTTCAACCTTCATCAAAGCAGACTCCTGCTTCTCAAGCTGGTTCCTGGCTTTTCTTGTAGCGACCTCTTCATCCCTCACGCCATCCCTCACGCTCGCATCTGCAAAACTTCTACCCAATGATAAATTCGATGAGTTAGCCGCGACTATTTTACCCAACTTCTCTCCTGCGTATGTGTTACCAAAGGCTCCCCCCCCCACCGCGGCGCCAAACCAAAGCTTCGCCGAGTCAATATTGGGTGAACGAAGTGCCAATCTATTCTCAAGGTCCAAACCAAGGGCTACCATCCTCTTCCGATCGGATTGCGCGAGCAGAATGCGCTCCACTACATTAAGTCTTACATACTCAAACGACTGATAATATTTAGACAAGAGATTTCCCAGAAGGTAATCATCCATAAAAGTAAGATCTTTTTTGTTTGCAAGATGAGGACGCACAACCTCTTTGAAAAATGCAGGATCTTTACGTGAAATGAAAAAGCTCAACTCGTGGCAGGCGTATTTCGAATACTTCAATCGCTTTTCCTCGATCGCCAAACTATCCCAATCGGTAATAAAAGAGAATTCCCTCAGTACTGGATCATTTTTGAGTGTCAAAAAGTAACGATGAACTGATCCCAAATGATCATAAACTTCAAATTTTGAATTAAGGAGATCAGGGATCTTGAGAGTGTTCCCTTTCTTCAAAAGAGTGACCTGTTCCTGCTCAGTAAAGCGACTCTTGGGATCAAGCGCATTAGCTAAGAGGCGTAGGTCACGAATCTTGGTCTTTGCATCCGGCAAGGAGACGCTGCGATAAGTTGCTCCGTCTGGATCCACCAAGAGAACATGAACATGCTGACGATCGCCAAAGGCATCGACCTTTATGCTGATCCGACCATTTTTATTCGGAATTAAATTTGGGATCACAACCGGATCTCTTCCTAAAAACTCATATGACGAAGAGCTAATCGACGTGGCTAGAGCCTTCTTTCCATTTTCCGCCAATTTCTGGCCTGCAACCGGGGCGGCGGCTGGAACTGGTGTGCGATCAAATTTATCTCCAGCTCTCAACAATTCTCCAGCCGATTCAGTTTCCCGAACAGCCCATGCATTGAGGAGAATCTCGGGGCGACTCAGCATATTCCCATTAAACTTTTGAGCATAACGTCGCTCCAAGATATAACGCAGTTCGTCACCTAAATTACGCCCACTGATATAAAGGCTAGGAAGGAATCGTGCCATTCCAGTCCGAAGCCCTACCCTTTGAGAGCCACCAAGAGCGGCAAAGGGATCATTCTCCGGAAGAAATCTCGTTGCAATGACATGCACACGAGTCAGCGGATCCAAGCCAGTGACATCAATCTCTAAAGTCTTATCATTAACTTTGACAGGTTTTAGATGCGAGGCCTTCCTAGCCGGCAGCTCGAGCATACGAGCCGAGTTAAAGAGGTAACCTTCCGAAACTTGCCCACTCCCAACGAGAAATTTGATACTTTGCCCCGAAGTCTTTAAAATCAGGCGATAGTCACCCGGGTCAAGTGTCGCTACTAAATAGCCCTCGACTAATTTGAGACGGGAAAATTCGTCTGAAAGAAATCCGCCAGACCGGAGGGAATATAAAGCCACCTCACGCCGATTTAAAGAACCTACAAATGGAACTGTGAGTTTCTGATTTTTAGAGAGTGTAACCTCATCAACCTGATCTCGCCGATCATTTCGAAGAATCCACTTTCTCGATTTTCCACTTGGCACCTGAACTGTGAGGCTTGCGATTCCGTTAAGAGCACCAAGATCAAGGCTTCCTCTTTGAGTCGTCTTTAGGGTGGTTTTTCGCTGATTCTTAAAGAATTGATGATTGAACATTACATTCAGATTTTGCCCATCGATTGGTTCAGCATTCCGGCCAAAAAATTCGACGCGATAATTGCCGTCAATCTTACTCAAGTAGAGGTCGCCGACCACATCACTTTTGAGAACTTCGTTCACCTTAAAAGACCTCGAATCGGTCAATTCAATCATCTCACCACCTTGACTTGCGATCTTCATTTTCACCCGAAGAGTAGCCACCAAATTCGTGATGCGATCTGGGACTCTAAATTCATGGACCAACTCACGGTCACTCATCAATTTCAGATCTTCAACGCCCATACTCGCACGAATCCCCTCTAGATCAGTCGACTTTAATTCCAAAGCCGCACTCTCAATCTCACTGACTGAAATCGTTTGCCCCGCAACTTCCAAAGTTGGACGGAGAATCAAACGCCCCTTTCCACCAGTCCGAAGTGACTCTTGATCGAGGTGAATTCCGGCCGTTATCCGATACTCTTCGCGCGGCAGAGCCAGCTTAGCCATCGTGGCATAACCGCTAGAGTCTTGAATCACTACAGAACGAATTCCTGGACTATTAGAAAAAGGAAGAACGAGGCGCCCACTTTTATCGCTTTTATATTGGTTTTTTCCGACCCAAAGGGCGCTACCTTTCAAAGGTTGATTGGCCTCATCAAGAATAGTAACCAATTCTCCCAGGGAGACCGTACGATTAATTAATCCAAGTGCCCCTTTCCGGATAATTGCCCTACTACTTTTACCACCACCAATAAACTCTACAACCCACAAGCCTCTCCGATTGGGAATTGCTGCTAACTTAAACTCTTTCTCTATCTTTAGCTGAGGCGCTGCATCAAATTCATGCGATTCGCGAAAGTTCGCAACTAGACCATCAAGGTCGATATCTGTGCTGACCTCGTTCCCAAGACTACGATAATAATTTAAGGTATTGATCTCAAAAACTTTCACAATGAGCTTGGGCACATTTTTGAGATGCATTTTCAAGATCACTTCATCCTCAATTGCGTAGGTTTCCTGATTGGTCCTATCGAATCCGATCTCCACCCGATCTTTTAGGGCTTGAAATTCCGATGGACTCAGTAAAGCAGCCCAATCTGACGGTTTCCCAATTCCATGAGTAATCTTAGTCTCGGCAAAGACACGTTTGAGCCAACTTCCACCTAAATAAGGTGCAAACTTGCTCGTGTCCCGATCATCTTTCAGGAACTTCAATAGATACGATTTCACCAAAGCCTCATCGCCCCCCTGTGCGGGAAAAAAGGTAGTCACCTTACGGTAATCTCGGCCCAAATCCGCTGGATAACGCCATAATTCGGGTTCTTTTTCACGCCACTTGGGATTCAAGTAACTGACATTTCGAGGAAGCGATAGGTAATCCAAAAATCGCTTCTCATTCTCTTCCCCTTGCACCCGATCATGAATGAGGCGTTGATAAAGAATGTGAGCTTTCAAAGAATTAAATGAAGGTGGTAAGAGCGTAACAAATTTTTCAGCGCGACTCAGATAGGCTTCGCGAACAGACCGCGACGCTGCCATAGATTCATCGGCATTAGGAAGAAGACGATTCATATAGGTTTCCACAAACGCAGCTGAATTGACCACGTCAGCTTTCAATACTAATAATTCTTCGAGCTGAGTTTTCGTCAGTAAGCGGTGAATACGAAATTCACCAAACCCCTTACTTTCTTTGCTCTTGAGATCAGTGTGAATTAGCGAAATCAATCTGGGGAGATCCGGAGTCGTAGAACGGGCAAGGAGGTCTCGCAGCTCGGAAGTCGATAACTTAGGCTCCCCTTCTAAAAATCTATAAAATGCCGACGAGTGGAGATTCTGGAGCGCACTTGAACGACCAAGGGCATCATCGAGAAACGATTCCCAAGAGATAAATCTTGGATCCAGAGCCGAAGGATATTTTGCTTCTCTCGCTTTACCTTCTTGCTGATGATTAAGAGTAAGGCCCATTTCGCGACGGAGATAGGCCAAAGTCACTTCTGGGTCATCAGAATATAGAAACAAGGCTTCACGATTCTCGACCTGCTTTCTTTTACCAGAATTACGAAAGCGGTTTTTCCACTCTCCAAGAATACGATTTAATTCCTTTAGCTTCCTTTCATTCTGAAAATGGAGGGCATGGTAGTAATAATAATCTTCTGTTCCAGGAATCAAAAGTTGCAGTGCTTTTTCCCGATCTGAAGCGAGGGCAAAATCTTCAATGAATCCAACATCCTGCTGTGCTCTAAGCCTCGAGCTCTGGCTCACAACAATCAGAGCGCAAAGCGAAGTAATCCAGCGACAGCATATCCATGATGATCCAATCTTATTCATAAGTCGTATTGTTAGCCAAGCCCTCCAGATCGATACGACAATTTGGCATCAACATGAAAGAGACGTCTTCTACCATTAAGGAAACGCCAGCTGAAGACTTCTTGGAAGAAAATCCACTTTTTTCGAATCTCACGAAAATTAGTGCTAAATGCAACTTTTTGAGTTCCACCCTGACAATTATTAAGCCATGAGCTCCATTAAATCCCCTAAATTGAGCAGATCAAATAACGGAGCAGAGAGATTAGTGGTTTTTATCTACGCTAAAATCCCGCCGTAACAAGGAGTGCTACCCCTCAAACTACGACTTTCGCTAAAGCCCTTGATAATAGCTCTGAAGGTCTAGGTAGGATTCGACCATTAATGGAAGTCACACCCCTCAACCGCCGCAGTGCATTACTAAGCCAAATTTCATCACAATCCTTCAGATCAGCCATCACCCACTCCACTTCACGAACCTTGATATGCCGCATCACCTCTTGGCGCATCACTCCTGGCAGGCACCCAGTTTCAAGAGAGGGAGTGTAAATCACACTATCCTTCACGAAGAAGAGGTTGGAAATACAACCCTCACAGATTTCGCCCCGTGTATTTGGCCTAATCACCTCATCAGCACCAGACTCGCGTAGTAGAAACATATTCTCGGCATACGAAGTACACTTAATTTGCGCCAGCGGACTTTGTTCATTTATCGGACAATTAGAAGTCACGACATGGATCTCATCTAGCTCTTCCGGCAACGGTTCAGCCGAGATTAAACACCCCTCACCTAGTGTCAGCCTTAATCTTGCCGTCAACAACTGATTGGCAACAATCACTCTTCGTATCCAATCCAGAAGAATCAACCGATCCGGAATTTTCAGGCCCAACTTCTCCGCCGAATAAGCCAGTCTTTCAAAATGCTGATTCCAAAGACACGGCTCACCCTTCTCTGCACGAATCGTTTCGAAGACACCCTCACCACGCAGGAACACCCCATCCGAAACCTGGAGGGTGAATTCACCTCCTTCGATCAAGTGGCCATTCCAAGATACGATCATAGACACAGCTTTAGCTACACTTTAAGAACTCAACAAGCCTTGAACTTCCTTGCTCACTTCCATCTCGCCCAACCTACCGACGGATCACGAATCGGTGCTTTGCTTGGCGACTTTGTCCGCGGCACCCCAGAAAGCCTACAAACCCGATTCCCACCCGAGGTGGTTGATGGAATAATCCTTCACCGTGCCATCGATCGATTCACCGACAGCCATGAGATTTTTTTAAAGTCCAAAAAAATTCTAAGCCAACCAAGACAACGCTTTGCAGGAATTATTATCGACATCTACTTTGATCACTTTCTAGCGCAATTCTGGTCGAACTTCTCCGGGGTCTCGCTAAAAACTTTTACTGCTGAGATATACGGAACACTCGAACGCCGAACCGCCTGGCTCGGCCCCGAGATTAGCAAGATTACGAAACGCATGAAGATCGAGAACTGGTTGGAAACTTATGGCACCATTGCCGGTCTTGCCCTGACTTTTCGAAAAGTCAGTCAACGACGCACATTCCTAACACCACTTATCGGAGCCGAAGAAGATCTGAAAAATCACTATCAGTGTTTCACGACAGCTTTTCGTAGCTTTTATCCCGAGTTGATGTCCTTCTCTTCCGAAAGAAATCCGGGTGGTCCATTGAGCTGATCATAAAAATTTCGGCCCGAGATATCACCGAGCATTTCAAGTTCCATCTTTAAAGACTCACGAGCAGGGGGCGCATCTACCTGAGATCTACCGCACTGCGTAAAAGTGGCAAATTCAGCTTTATCCTCCTTCCGTGAAAGCAAAGTAAGCAGCGGCCGATCCGCTTCATTTCTTAAAATCAAAGGATGCATCCAGCAAGACGTTGGTTTGTAAAACCACGGATGCTTGCCCTCTTTAACCGCCCGAAGCTGCCAAAGACAGCGATGTTGTTCGTCGAGAAAAACACAGCGGGTTTTTGGGAAATGGTCCGGAAAATCATCTGCCAAACGATCTGAGGAAGCTGCTACTATTTCAGTCTTGAAACGCCCATCCTCAAGCTTGATAACTCCATCGCTCTCTCCACTTAAAACATGAGCTTCCTCAGGTGATAAAATAACTCCATCATGGCAGCAAGTCGCACGACATTTCGCAAGCTCGCAGACCGGCAATGGCCTCTCGAACGCATGGTGATCAACCGCAGCTTCGGAAAGCGAAAACGCTAGACCTTTAATAGTCTCGCTAAATATCGTTACCGGATCGGAAGACAAAATCTAAAACACTTATTTGTCAGCGTCAGCGGGTTTCTTTTCTTCATCACCCTCAGACTTGGTGTGCTCACCATCTTTTTTGTCCTCCGAATGCTTATCACCCTCGCCATGTTTAAATAGATTAATGGTATCACTAGACTTAGGGGTCTCAGATTCCCACTCATGTCGTTCACAAGAACATAAACCAAGAGCGATCATTGCTATAAGAACCGAAAAGAATTTCATTGCAGAGATTCGATAATCGAGGCTGACGAAAATGGCAACCCCGCTTTTTGAGTGAAAACTAGATAATTTGGCGCGTATCAAGGTAGGTGTTAGCTAGCGCGATCGGAAATTCTTGGGCCGTTTCGTCGAGAGTAACGATACCATCAGCTTTGAGTGTGGTGAGCACATCCTGCCGCTCAGCTGCATAATCATGGGCCGCAAAATACCCAAGCGCGTCCTCAAAACCTACCAAATCCTTGTCCATCATCTCCCCAATCCCCGATTCCCTGAGGCTGGCGAGTACCACTACATGCTTTTGACGAAGCTTTCGGAGGGGCTCTCGAATCTCATCTGAATCTTCCCCGCGCAGATTAGTCATGACAACTACCATGGAGCGTCGCTGTTGATGCCTAAGTAGTCGCTCGGCAGCCTCGGAAAAATCACTCGGAAAAGGAGACGTTTCATAATCGTATAGGTGATTAAGCACTGTCGTCATGGAGCTAGTACCTTTGACCGGCGGAAGCCAGCGATCGGTTCCGCCAAAACTAAGAATTCCAACTTGGTCTCCTTGGCGAAGAGCCACGTATGAAATCAGGAGCATCGAATTCAAACAGTGATCAAATTGACTAATCTCACCATCGATTGTTCGCATCCGGCGACCGCAATCGAGCATCAAAATCACTGACTGATCTAGCTGCTCTTGGAAATCACGACTGATCAAACTTTGCCGTTTAGAACTTGCCTTCCAATCGATCTGCGAAAGAGAGTCACCCATCTGATAATCACGAAGCTGGTGAAAGTCACGACTCAGCCCCGCACGGTTTTTTCGAATTATTCCGGTATGCTCCTGGCGATGAGCCATTGCCATTAAGGCATAACTTAAAATTGGCTGATAATTAGGATAAACTTTGACTTTTCCATGATCGCCAATCTTTACGAACCTCGACCAAAAACCCAGCAATGACGTCATCAGGATGTGCGTCTTTCCGAAACTGACCTCTCCTCGTTTGGAGAGAGTAATCGGGTAATTTAAATCAAGGTAGCCACTTCTTTTGATCCAACCACGCCACGGAAAGACGTCACACTCACAGCGGCTAGGAATACCATCAAACACACCAACATGAATGGGGCGGTCACTTAAGTTTATGATCCTTAATTTCACTTCTCCCTCTACTCCAACTGCCATTCGTCCAGGTAGGGTCCTTTCTGCCAAAGGTAATTTAAAAACGAAAGCCACGAGCGCATCCAACAAAGCAAGAAATGCCAAGGCTCCGCCTAGTATTCCCCACCCCACTGACACTCCAGGATGCAAAGAACCTGCCAAACCCATTAAGGTCCAGAGAATCAAAAGCGCAATGAGCGCACGAGTGGGACGGAGAGGCATTTCAGAAAATTAGAGCCTCGGAGCTCCCACGGCCTCGAGAGAAGAGCTCAAAAGATCATCAGTATTTTGGCCGCTAATTGCGACTTCCGGCGCAACCTGTATACGATGTCGAAGAACGGGCAGCGAGGCTTGCTTAACATCGTCGGGGATTACGTAATCACGTCCCCCCATAATGGCGTAGGCCTTGGCGACCTGCACGAGGCTGATTGCACCTCGCGTTCCTGCGCCTAAACTCATACCGTGGGATTCTCGAGTTAGCCGGGTCAGCCGCAGAGCGTAATCAATAACTTCGGGCACAACCTTAACCAGGGCGGTTAAGCGTTGCGCCTCTAGGATTGTTCCTGAATCACAAACCTGCTCCACGCCACGCGGGTCTAGCCCCTTAGCGCCCGGAGCAGATGTCACGGCAGAAACCACCTGAAGCTCTTCATCCATAGTTGGATAGTCGATAATTATCTTCATCAGAAAGCGGTCCAATTGGGCCTCAGGAAGCGGGTAAGTTCCCTCCTGTTCGATAGGGTTCTGCGTTGCAAAGCACATAAAAGGAGGAGCCACTGGCAGTGATTCACCATCAATGGTCACTTGTTGTTCCTGCATTACCTCAAGAAGAGCCGCCTGAGTTTTCGCAGGTGCACGGTTGATCTCGTCCGCTAAAAGAAGGTTGGTAAAAACGGGGCCACGACGGGTTTGGAAGGACTGACTCTTCATATCGAAGAGAGTAAATCCAGTAATATCAGATGGCATCATATCTGGGGTGAACTGAAGACGACCAAACTCACCCCCAAACGTGCTCGCTAGCGCCAGAACCATGTGCGTCTTCCCTAGTCCGGGCTTACCTTCTAAAAGGACGTGCCCCCCTGCAAGAAGAGCCGCGATAATCTGATTCACGGTATCACTCTGACCGTAGACTACCTTCTGAATCTCGGAACGGAGACTACCACTCAGTTGACCAACCTTACTAAGGTCGGGAATCTCTGGTGTAGCCTGGGGATAGGGATTATTTTCTGTCATCGTTTAAAAAGAGTTTGGATTTTTTGCGCTAATTTTAAGATATGGCCAGGGTCTTTGGGTGGATTGATGGTTAAAGCTTCGACTACTTCATCACGGGTCAAACCGGACTCCTCAGCCAATCGATCATAGAAACTTTCGGGATCTCCATGATTTTTCTTTTCAAGCTGAGCTCTAAGAGGTCGCAGGAGGTGCTCTAGCTCCCCAGTCCGCCAAAGAAAGCGGGCCGATGTAATCAGCGACTTACCATAAGGTTGGCGCTTGATCGAGTTATCCCGGAGAATTGGCCCAAAGCGTGGCATACGCATCCAGAGCCACGCAAATAGCAATACAAGTCCCGCGATCACAACCATCCAACCCTCCTTCCAAACCATCCCAAAAAAGGAGTTTGAGGAACCGTAGAGAAAGACGATTTTACCTGAGCGTCCATATACCCCTGACAAATGATCTAAAAAATCGGCATGATCTGCCCGTGCAAGGTAAGGATTCCGAAATGGCCTTGCATGGGCGAGCACAAGGACTTCTCCGGATCCGTAATTCGTTCCAACCATTCGGGATTTTTCATCTTTGCCTGGAATCCAATTCCGACCCTTCTCAATTTCCAGGCCAACCTCACCTTCAAATTCCAGGCTGTGCCCACCCCACTCTTCCTTAGTTTTCACCAACTCCCAAGGACGTGAGAGATGCCCTCGGTTTTTTGAATTATGGTCCGCTGCTTGATAAGAATAATGAGCCGAAGAAATCCCAAGTTGCTCCAAGACATGATCCAAGCCAGGGTAGTCGCCCCCTTTGGAAAAACCCATACCCGAATCTAATTCAGTGAAATCATTCCTATCGGGTTCCCCCCCTTCGATTGTCATAACCAGGTTCCCCCCCCGGCTTACCCAATCCAACACCCGAATTGCCATCCCCTTCGTCCGAAGAAAGGAACCCGGCAAAATAATCATCCGAGTCTCATTATCGTAGTTCGACCATGTTCGCGAACTCTCCACGTTCCACCCCAGCTGATCGAGATACTTCTCGGCTGCCAAATAAGGATTAATACGAGCCTTCCCAACGTAGCCCATCGGAATCTCGTCAACTGCTCGACGTTCTTCTTTTGGACCGCAACCTGAAAAAAAGAGCAGACTTAAAAAAGCAGACCACTTCATTGGCTCCCTCCTTCCTGAAATGGCCACTCTTTCCAGAGTTCATCGATGATTTCCTCATTAGGGCAACGACGCGCGTAAGCTTGGGAAATCCAGGCGTTGGTCAACAAGGCAAAGTAGGAAGCGCTTGCAATCTCTCCCCTAGAAACAACTCTGCGCAGGCAATCCATTTCAGTATCGCTCTCCTCAATCTCCACCAACTGTCGGGTCACAAGCGATGAAATAGCTCCCCGATAGAGAAGACCGAGGGCTTCTTGATACTGTCCATTCTCCCACATCTTTCGTGCCTCCGAGAGAAGATCAGACGGAAGGTTTTCAGGCTCCACATTCAGCCCTGCCAAGGTAGTCACCTTCTTAATTTCGCCTACGGAATCTTTCGGACGACTTCGAAACACATGTAAATTATGAATAACCACCCAAATAAAGCCAACGATTGCAGCAATCACGATAGTCCAAAAAAGGAATTGTCCGATACCGGCAAAAAAACCGTTACCCGCCTTGGAATTTAAAGCACTAGATTCTTCTTTTTCCTCATCCTCATAAACCATACGAGTATCGATCTTAAAATCCTCCTGACTCAGAACTCTTTGCGCATCTTGATTAGCTTCCAACTGCGCTGAAGAGCCAAGCATCACTAGCCCTAACAAAATAAGACCCAGCCTCTGCCCAAGTCCTTTGAACTTCAATTCAATATCCCAACCTTCGGCCCAAGTTCGTGTATTCACATAAAGCCCAAATCCCGCTCCTGTGTAAAACCAAGCGACAACAGAAACCGCATTTAGATAGAACACTCCTAAAACTATCCAGATCCAGTTGGGTAAGAATTGAGTTTCTCCTTCAATAAAAGCATCCCAGGTCAGAAATTCGCTGATTTCCACACCTTCGGGCAACATTATTAAAGCGAAATAGACCTGGCTCCCCCAGATTAGAATCTCCATTAGAAAGCAGATACAAGTCAGCCCAATCGCTGAACTCGCGCTGCGATACGATAGCGTCTTATAACGTGCCTTATAGCGAGCACCCTCCAATCCTTCGAGGTATCGGATTGGTAGCAATAACGAACGACTAGATGTCGAACGATAAAACAAAAGACCAATGACCACACACCAGTAGAGGAACACAAAACTAGCCTTTAAATTTGCTTCGTCACCATTATCCGAATGAAGAAACCATCCAAGGGCACTCAAACTCACTCCAATGAGAACTAGCTCTTTATTCTTAGAAACCTCGTCCAGTAGCACTTTCATACTTTCCCGCCACGTCGAATACTCTCCAAACAAGCTCCGACTCAAAGGATGAAGAGCGACAGATTCCCAAATCGGCTTTAACCACCAAATCAAAAAGATACCCCAGCCTACCGATTGATGACAGATGGCCAAAATCAGAAGCCCAAGTGGAAATACCGAGGTCATCCACCCCTTAAGGAGCGCAATCGAATGTTCACCAGTCAAACGGAGCCCCAAATCGATGGCCTCCCATTGAGTGCGGGGTCGAATTTCCGCCGTCACTTTTTCAAGTTCCACGTCCCCCCCTTCCTACAAAAACAAAATAAAGAAGATGCATTAGCCAGAAAGCAACACCCACCATATATTTAATATTAGTATCAATCGGTTGGGCTGACCAAAACCCTTCCACTACTGCTGCCAGACTAGTCATACAAGCACCCCCGATCAGCAAAGGAAGCCCACCACGACCGGCGCGTGTTAGCGCCTCGCCTCGAGTGAGTTGCCCGGGGGCAAGCAAGGCAAACCCGATCTTCAAACCTGCCATTCCGACAACCAGCATTCCAAGAATTTCAAAAGAAGAATGTCCTGCGACAAACTTCCAGAGCAACTCTGAATTTCCGGCATATTCCACATATCCAACCACTGCCCCTAGATAAAGCCCATTGTAAATCAGGAAAAATAAAGTCCCTATCCCAAAAAATATCCCTCCCGCAAAAATCCGGAAATCGATCCCTACATTGTTATTAATATAGTGGGCGAACATCATAAAGTTTGACCCATGTTCTTGTCGTAAATACTCCACGCTGTCAGCATCCTTACCATACATTCCTTCGATATCTGACATCGCCTCGGCACCCAACAGAGCTTGTACCCACTCGATCTCTTTGTCCGCAGACCACCACATCGCAAAAAAGGGTCCCAAGAACACAAAAGAAACCACCATGAAAAGTTTCCATTCTCGACGGAAAGCCGCAGGAAAAGTACCCAGAAAGAAGTGAAGAAACCCCTCCCCAAACGCACCTCTCTTACGATGAATCTGTCGATACCCCACAATTGCTAAACCATTCAAGCGATCGCAGATTTGCTGGCCGAACATCCGATACTGCGCTAACGAAAGATCATAACAGATTTTACGAAATCGCGAGGGCAACTTGTGATTATCCGATGTTGCTTTCTTGCCTTTCGAGTTTTCTAACTGAAGTTCAAAATTCTTCCAATCGGAACCATTTTTATTTTCAAATTCGTGCCGATTCATCGTTGTTCCTCCAACCAGTGTGCCATTCCCATTAACTTCGAAACCCCCTTGGTCCCAACTTCTCCTGTCATTTTTTCGAGATGATTAGATAACTCCACACGGCGAGCTTCAGACCATCCGCCACTTCGATAACGAAACGCCAAAATCGCCGCCTCCTCCTCCCGATTTAGCAAAAAATTAACCGGAACTTGTTCCAACGGCGGAGGCCCGGGAATGATCGGATCAATCCGGGGCTTCGAATACACCACGAAAGTCCCGGCAGCCAGATCACCTAGACGTTGAAATCTCGGATGAAAAAAGACGATAAGGGGAAGAAACGGAAGCATCACTTCAACACCTCTAATAAAGTTTCTAATCATAGAAGCCCCCATCGTAACCCCTCCTCCTGCTTCATTTACTACCCGCAATCCAAGTGCCCGCTTCCCTAGAGTAGCCCCCCAAGGACTGATTTCAAAAATAACTGGGTAGAACCACCAAATCAGAAAGAAAGAAAGCAGATATACCCCTTCAGATACAGTCTCCCCCACTACTGAAGAGAGCAAATTGATGATCAAATACAAAAAAAAGAGAGCGGCCCCTTCGATAAGTAAATCAAGAATCCACGCGATTAGGCGCAAAAATGGCCCAGCAGTCCGAAGATGGATTTGCATCCCTTCGGCGAGTTCCACCAACTGGAGAGTATCAATACGCCGCTTTGGATCTAACATCAAACTAGCGCTAGACGCTATCGGGCATCAACCTAACGTAAAGCTCACATTTAATCCGGAAAAACAATGGCTCTCTTTCCGTCGATAATTGTGCGGTCATGAACATGATAACGAATGCCTCTCGCCAATGCCGACCTCTCGCAATCGCGACCCAAGCGGACTAAATCAAGCACGCTATGATGGTGCTGAACCCGCTCAACTTCCTGTTCAATAATAGGCCCAGCATCGAGTTCCCCCGTCACGTAGTGACAGGTTGCCCCAATAAATTTCACACCTCGTTCATAAGCCTGTCGGTAAGGATTAGCGCCAATAAATGCCGGAAGAAAACTGTGATGAATATTAATCATGCGTCCACTGTATTTTTCACACATCCATGGCGGCATGATTTGCATGAAGCGAGCCAAGACAACCAATTCAACTTTTTGTTCTTCAAGCAATGATTCTATCTCACGAAAACCGACTTCCTTATCGTCCCCCATCTCAACCAAATGGAACGGAAGGCCAGCACTCTCAGCAATCTCTTTACAATCTAAGCGGTTACCAATTACCGAAGTAATCTCAATCGGCATTTCACCTAACTTGGTCCGCCAAAGAATCTCGTTGAGACAATGGTCGGTTTTTGTAACCAAAACTGCCGTTTTCATTTTATAAGGTAAGCGGCGGAAATGCCAT
>MDTB01227847.1_pt1 | contig 15066 bp, 16 predicted proteins | sample 811161 | NCBI WGS metagenome assembly MDTB01 (sample SAMN05326650, study PRJNA326480) | marine metagenome | isolation source: seawater | place: Mediterranean Sea | collected 2009
TGAAATAAAATTTCATTACGATGATGGTTATGAGAAATATGATACAAAGAAAACTTTTGAAGGTGTAATTAACAATTTAGAAAGAAGGTTTCTTGAGTCTGATAGTGAATGGAAAAGAGAAGCAATAGCAGAATATCAATCAGACTCAAATTGTGAAAGCTGTAACGGTAACAGATTAAAAGAAGAGGCTTTATGTGTTAAAATTGATAATTTAAATATTAGTGAAGTTACACAAAAGTCTATTCTAAATGCAGCTAAATGGTTTAAAGATTTAGAAATAAAACTTGATAAAAAACAATTTAAAATAGCCGAACACATTCTAAAAGAAATTAATGAAAGATTAAATTTTTTACTAAACGTTGGACTTGATTATTTAACTTTATCAAGAGAATCAGGAACATTGTCAGGTGGAGAAGCTCAAAGAATTAGACTTGCATCTCAAATAGGCTCTGGTTTGACAGGTGTACTTTATGTTTTGGATGAACCCTCAATAGGACTTCATCAAAAAGATAATGTTAAATTAATTAATGCTTTAAAAAGATTAAGAGATTTAGGTAATACGGTTATTGTTGTAGAGCATGATACAGAAACAATGGAAAATGCTGATCATATAATTGACTTAGGGCCTGAAGCTGGTTCTAATGGTGGTTCAGTTATTGCTCAAGGAAATTATAAAGATATATTAGAAAATAAAAATAGTATTACAGGCCAATACTTATCACATAAAAAGTTTATAGAAATTCCAAAAAAAAGAAGATTAGCAAAGAATGGTAGATTTGTAGAAATTAATGGCGCTAGTGGTAATAACTTAAATGATGTAAATCTTAAAATACCAATAGGTAGTTTTACTTGTGTGACAGGGGTTTCTGGAAGTGGTAAATCAACATTAATTCTACAAACTTTATATCACGCACTTAATTTAACCCTAAATAATAAGGCCAGAAAAGTTCCAAAAGCATTTAAAAATTATAAGGGAGTAGAACTTATAGATAAAATCATTGATATAGACCAATCACCAATAGGAAGAACCCCAAGATCAAATCCAGCAACGTATACAGGAGCTTTTGGACCAATAAGGGATTGGTTTACTTCACTGCCTGAATCAAAAACTCGTGGGTACAAGCCTGGAAGATTCTCTTTTAATGTTAAAGGTGGAAGGTGTGAGGCATGTGAAGGCGATGGTGTAATAACATATGAAATGCACTTTTTACCAGATGTATATATTCAATGTGATGAATGTAAGGGCACAAGATATAATCGGGAAACTTTAGAAATTAAATTTAAAAACAAAAGTATTGCAGATGTTTTAAATATGTCTGTTGATGAGGGATGTGAATATTTTGAAAATATTTCAAGTATTAAAACAAAACTGCTTACACTTAAAAAAGTAGGCTTAGGATATATAAAAATAGGACAGCAAGCGACAACATTATCAGGGGGAGAAGCTCAAAGAATCAAGTTAGCTAAAGAATTATCAAAAAGATCAACTGGAAGAACAATGTATATTTTAGATGAACCAACAACAGGATTGCATCAACATGATATAAAAAAACTTTTAGAAATTCTTCATACTTTTGTTGCCTTAGGAAATACTGTTGTTGTTATAGAACACAACCTTGATGTAATAAAAACTGCTGATTATATAGTAGATATGGGCCCTGAAGGAGGAGTAAAAGGCGGCAACATAGTTGCAGAAGGAAAGCCAGAAGATATTATTAATATAAAGGGTAGTTATACAGGTGAATTTTTAAAAAATATGCTTAACCATAAATTTAAAAAAATTGCTTAAAGAAAATACAATTATAGTGTATAATATTAGCTATGGGTAACTTATTATCATCATTGCCGAAAACAATTCATGCTTCCTTAGCTCTAGCCATAATTCTATTCTTAGGATTATTTTTTGGAAATGATGGTTTTGATTTTGATTTAATTTTTTGGAGCTGGTTCACGAGATTAATACATGTAGTAGTTGCTATAATGTGGATTGGACTTTTGTGGTATTTTAATTTTGTACAAATTCCAAATATGTCTAAAATACCTGACGAACAAAAACCTGCTATAGGAAAAGTTATTGCCCCTGCTGCTCTTTTTTATTTTAGATATGCGGCTTTATTGACAGTTATTTCAGGTTTAATTTTAGCTCACCTTAATGGATATCTACATGATGCAATGACTTTTGGTGGGGGAAGAAGTACAGCGATTGGTATAGGTATGTGGCTTGGATTATACATGGCTTTTAATGTTTGGTTTATTATTTGGCCAAATCAAAAAAAAGCATTAGGTATTGTTGAAACTGATCCTGAGACGAAAGCAAAATCGGCAAGAACAGCTATGCTATTTTCAAGAACAAATACTTTACTATCTTTACCTATGTTACTGTCAATGGTAGCAGCTCAAAATTTATATTAATTAGTATCTTCTTTAACTATTGTTTTTTGTGAAACTCTCAAAAAAACTAATATAGGATTAGCTATATAGATAGAAGAATAAGTTCCAAAAATTACTCCTAGTATCATTGCTAAAGAAAAACCTTTTAAAATTTCACCTCCAAAAAAGTAAATTGAAAACAAAGCTAACAGTGTAGTGATTGAAGTGATGATTGTTCTTGATAAAGTCTCATTAATCGAAATATTTGTTAATTCAAATATTTTAATATCAGAAAATTTCTTTAGATTTTCTCTAACCCTATCAAATATTACAACAGTATCGTTCATTGAATATCCTACTATTGTTAAAACAGCTGCTACTATTGATAAATTAATTTCTAAATTGAATAATGAAAAAAAACCAAGAGTAATTATAACATCATGGAATACTGCAGATATTGCACCAAGACTAAATTGCCACTCAAATCTTATCCATATGTAAAAAAGCATTGCTGCCAATGATAATCCTATAGCAATTATTCCTGATCTTAAAAGCTCAGTGCTTACTTTAGGGCCAACACTTTCAACCCTTCTAAAATCAAAAACAGGTCCTATAGATTTTTCTAATTTTTGATTAATTTCAGATATAAAATTAACATTATTATTATCTTTTTTTTCAAACTTAACTAGATAATCGTTATCCTTACCAAATTTTTTAACAGAAACATCTCCTAAATTCATGCTTGAGAAAGATTTTCTTAAGTTAGAAATATTTACAGTGTTATCACTAGTTCTTAACTCTATAATTGTACCTCCTTTAAAATCAACACCATAATTTAACCCTTTAAAAGTAAGTAGGATTAAAGAACTAATTATTAATACAGAAGAAACCATACTAAATAGCCTGTAATAATTATTAAATGATATCATTTTTCGATCCATTAGATTAATTTTTCATTATTTTTATTCTTAGAAACATAGATAGATGTTAAAAGTCTAGCAATAAAATATACTGAGAATAAAGTTGTAAAAATACCAGTTCCTAAAGTTACAGAAAATCCTTTAATAGGTCCTGATCCCATTAAAAATAAAATTATTGCTGCTATCAATGTAGTTATATTAGCATCTATCACTGCAGTTTTTGATTTATTATAACCACTATCAAAAGATATAATTTTGTTTTTTTCGTTCTTAGACTCTTCCTTTATTCTTTCAAAAATTAAAACATTTGCATCTACTGCCATACCAACTGTTAGGATTATGCCTGCAATTCCAGGTAAAGTTAATGTTGCTTCAAATAATGTTAAGATTCCTAATAAAAGAAATAAATTTAAGACTAAAGCAGTATTTGCTATTAATCCTAAAGTTCGGTATTTCAAAATCATAAAAGCTATAACAAGTATAAATCCAATAAATAAAGCAAAGATACCTGCATCTATAGAATCCTGCCCTAGACCAGGACCAACTGTTCTTTCTTCTATTATATTGAGTGGTGCTGGTAAAGCACCTGACCGCAATAATAATGCTAGATCAGTAGCTGATTGAAATGTAAAGTTTCCAGTAATTTGACCAGATCCACCAAGAATAGCACTTTGTACAACTGGAGCACTTACAATCTTGCCATCAAGCACGATAGCTAATCTTTTTCCGATGCCAGTTTTAGTAGCTTTTCCAAATCTTTTAGATCCAACTCTATCCAAATTAAATGTAACAATAGTTTGATTGGTTTGATTGTCCATTTTTGGTTGAGCATCAAGTAAATTTTCTCCACTAATTATAATTCTTTTACTAACTACTGCTTCTTCGGAGCCATCTTCAAAGTTTAAACTTTCAACTCCAAATGTCTCTTCATTACCTTTTACAATAAATCTAAATGTTAGATTTGCTGTTTTACCCAACAAATTTTTAATTCTCATAGGATCATCTAAACCAGGCAATTCAACTAAGATTCTATCATTTCCTCTTCTAAGTATATTTGGTTCATTAGTGCCAACTTCATCAATTCGTCTTCTTACTATTTCTAAAGCTTGATCTAAAGATGAATTCTTTATTTTGATCAATCCATATTTTGAAAATTTTAATTTAAAAGTATAATCTGTTACTTCTAAATCAAATTGATGTGATTTAAATTGATTATAATAAGGATTAATACTACTATTTTTATCAGTAAATAATTGTTTTGTTTGTTCAAAACTATCAGGACTTGTTTCAAAAATAATAAATTTATCATCTTCTATTTTTAAATTCTTATATTTAATATTTAATTCTTTAAAATATTTTCTAAAAATTAATAATGTATTTTGTAATTTTTGCTCTATTACAGGTTTATTATCTATTTCTAATAATAAATATGATCCACCTTGGAGATCCAATCCAAGGTTAATTTTTTTTTTTAAATATTTTTTCTCCAATATCAGTAAAATTTGATAATGCAAAAATAGTAAAAATTAGTGTAAATAAACTAATTGTAAAAATTCTTATTTTAGAGAAGTATAACACTTAATGTGTACTATTATTTTTTAGGTTCGGTTGTATTTATCAACCCTTGTATTCCAGTCGATCTTACAATTTCAACATTTACATTTTCAGAAATTTGAATTTCAGCTTTATCATTTTCCATAACTCTCTCAACTCTTCCTACAATTCCTCCTGTTGTAAGAACCTTGTCACCTCTTTTTAGATTTTCACACATAAGTTTATGTTCTTTAGCTTTTTTTTGTTGTGGTCTAATTAAGAAAAAATAGAAAATTACAAATATAAGTATTAATGGTATAAATTGGCCTATTCCTGAATTTGACATGTCTCTCCTTATTTAGAAATTATTTATACTATATGAATCCTGAAAACAACTCTAATTGTTACTTATTTTTTCAAGGTTATTCATATAGGGTTTTAAAACCTCAGGAATTTTAATTGTACCGTCAGATAGTTGATAATTTTCTAAAATTGCTACCAAAGTTCGTCCGACTGCCAACCCACTACCATTCAAGGTACCTATAAATTCAATTTCATTTTTTTCATTTTTGTACCTAGCTTTCATTCTTCTAGATTGAAATGATCCACAAGATGAACAACTTGATATTTCTCTATATTTATTTTCTGAAGGTAACCAAACTTCTATATCGAAAGTTTTTTCAGCGCTAAAACCCATATCGCCACTACATAAAATTATTTTTCGATAAGGAAGCTTTAACAAATCTAGGATTTTAGTAGCACAGTCGGTCATTCTATCTAATTCTACAAGACACTCATTAGGTTTAACCAAACTAACTAGTTCAACTTTATAAAATTGGTGTTGTCTGATCATGCCTTTTGTATCTTTGCCGTAACTGCCAGCTTCTTTTCTAAAACATGGAGTTGAGGCTACTAATCTAATTGGCAAACTATCTTTACTAAAAATTTTATCTTTCGCCATATTAGTTAAAATTACTTCAGCAGTTGGAATTAAATATTTTTGATCATTTTTATCATCAAGTTTTAGTTCAAATTGATCATTTTCAAATTTAGGAAGTTGACCAGTTCCATACATAGAGTTGGCTGTAGCTATCAATGGTGGCGAAATTTCCTCATAATTATTTGTGTTTATGTGAATATCTAACATAAAATTTGAAATTGCTCTTTCTAATAAAGCCAATTTACCTTTAACAAAAACAAATCTAGATCCACTTGTTTTTGTAGCTAAATCAAAATCTAGCATTTTTAGATCATTCCCTAATTCATAATGTGATTTAACTTTAAAATCAAACTTTGGAATAATACCAACTTTTGAAATTTCGACGTTTGAATTTTCATCTTTACCTATTGGAACATCTTTACAAGGATTGTTCGGTATTAAAGAAAGAGAACTATCTAATTTTTTTTTAATTAGAGTTTGTTTTTTATTTAATGAATCAATCTCTTTGGAAATATTTTTTGATTTTTCAAAAAGAGAAGGATCTTTCGTTTTAGAAATTATTTTTTTTTCATTTTCTAAACTTTCTTTTTTTTTAATTAATACTCTATTTTCTTCATCAAGTTTTAATAAATTATTAATATCTAATTCTAAAAATCTTTTTTTTAATAAATCTTTAAAAGAATTAGTATTATTTCTTATTTCTTTAATGTCGTGCATTTTTATTTATTCTTTTTTCTATTATATTTACTGATAAAATTGATAATTCATATAAAATTAATAATGGAATAGCTAAACCTATTTGTGTTATAGGATCAGGAGGGGTCAGTATTGCTGCAGCTGCAAAAATTATAACAACTACATATTTTCTTCTCTCTTTTAAAAATTTAGAATCAACTACTCCTACTCTAGCTAATAAACTCAAAACGACTGGCAACTGAAAACTAAGACCAAAAGCTATAATTAACTTCATTACTAAAGAAAGATATTCATTAACTTTTGCCTCTAATTGAATAGGTAGATTAGTTGAAATCCCAGTACTTTCAAATGATAGAAAAAATTTGATGGCTAATGGCATGACTAAATAATAGACAAGCATTCCTCCTAACAAAAATAAAAAAGGTGTTAATATTAAATAAGGTAATATTGCTATCTTTTCATGTTTATATAATCCTGGCGCTATAAATTTCCATATTTGCATCAATATAAAAGGACATGTAACAAAAAAAGCTGTAAAAAAAGAAACTTTTAAATAAGTGATAAATGTTTCTTGCAAAGCTGTAAAAATAAGTCTTCTAGCTGTTGGGTCATTTTTTACTGCTTTTGCATATGGTTCAACTAAAAAACCATACAAATTTTCTGCAAAAAAATAACATCCAATAAAAAATAATATTAAAAAAATAAAGGAATGTATTAATCTTTTTCTTAATTCTGTTAAATGGCCAATAAAACCATTTTCATTTTCAGTTTTAGTCATCTTTTTTATTCTTAGAATCTTTTTCTTTTTCAGATTCTAAAATTTCATTAGTATTGTTTTCCAAATTAGTAACTTCATTTTGTATATCACTAATATATTTTTTAATTGTACCGATCCAAGATCCTATTTTTCTTAACATTATTGGAAAGTCTTTTGGGCCTACAACAATTACAGAAATCGCTACAATTAATAAAATTTCAAACCAGCCGATGGTAGGCATGTAATTTACTCTTTATCTTTTGTATCTTGATTATTTTCAGAAATATTTTTTGGTTCTGAGTCTTCAGTAACATCTGAAGCCATACCCTTTTTAAAGCTTTTGATACCTTTTGCAACATCACCCATTAAGCTTGAAATTTTGCCTCTACCAAAAAGAAGGACTACTAGAACTACTACTATAGCTATTTGTGTAAAACTTATTCCCATAACGACTTATAACCTTTTTAAATTAATTTTAAAAGTCTCTTTTTATTGTTCATCTTCATTTTTCAAGGTACTTGATAACATTTCATCAATGTTTGAATAAATATTCTCTTTTTTTTCCTCTTGTTTTTCTTTGTAGAATTTCCCTGTACCAAAAATTGCCTCATCTATATTTCTATTATCAATTAAACCTGCTGAGCCTAATTCATCAACTGTTGGTAAATCAGATAATTTTTGTAAGCTAAAATGACTCAAAAATTCATCTGTTGTTGCATATTGAATCGGCTTTCCAGGAATATCTTTTCGACCATGTGGTTTAACCCAATCTAACTCCATTAAAATATCTAAAGTATTTGTTCCAAAAGCTACACCTCGTATTTCCTCAATTTCAGCTCTAGTCACAGGTTGATTATAAACAATTATAGATAAAGTTTCGATTGCAGCTTTTGAAAGTTTTTTTTCAACAGTAGTTTGCTTAGACATTAAATAAGATAAATTTTCAGAAGTTCTAAAAGACCATTTGTTAGATATACAAATCAAATTAAAGCCTCTAGGTTCATAAATTTGTTGAAGTTTTACTAAAACTTTTTGAACATTAATTTTTTTTGTAATTTTTGACTCTATTGTATCAACATCTAATGGTTCAGCAGCTGAGAAAATAATTGCTTCAACTTCTCTCTCACCTTCAGTTAAATTTGAAGGAAATGTCACAACATTATTTTTTTTTTCTTTAATATTTTTTTTCATTAAATTTCTTTAATATAAATTTCATCAAATAATTTTTCTTGTTTGATTGATAAATTTCCCTCCTTAGCTAACTCTAAAGATCCAGAAAAAATACCTGCTTTACCTGTTTTAATATTATTTTTTCCAGTTTTAAAGTTAGGTGGTATTAAAAGATTTAATTTTTTCCAATTAGAAAGCTTACCAAAAAAATTTTTGATCGTTTTTATTCCGTCCTCAGTTGTAAAAACAGGTAGTTTTGGAATATTTATTCTTTGAAAATCTCGTGTCATGATAATTGATGAATAACTTTTTAGTAGTTCATATAATGTTAATGAATACTTTGTGCTATATATAGATCTTATTGATCCTTTATTGCCTCTAAAAAAAACATCTCTGCCTAATCTTTTTCTTTTAAGCATTTGATCAGAAAGCAATCTAATTAGTTCTAATTTTTTTAATTGTAATTTTAGTTTTTCAGCAACTTCCAAAACTTTAAATTCCTCCTCATCAGACTCAGGAAGTAAAAGTTTTGATTTAAGGTAAGCAAGCCATGTAGCAGTCAAAAGATGTTCCGATGCTACCTCAAGGTTTAAATTTTTTGAATTGGTAATAAAATCATGAAATTGATCAGCTAATTTAGTTATGGATATATCTTCAAGATTAACTTTTTGACCCTTGGCTAAATCCAACAGTAAATCTAGTGATCCACTAAAATTATTTAAATTTACTTCAAAAAATTTTGAATCATCCATCATTAGTTAAATATTAACTCAAAAAATTATAAAATTGTGATGTTTTTTTTATAATAAAATCATTAAGTAAAGGTGAATTATTTGCGACTATAAGCATTTCTTTATAATCTGCATTACAATGTAATACTAAATTACAACCAGCGGTAAATGCTTTTTGAGTATTTTGTTTTATAGAAAATTTGAGGGCTTTCATCGAAATATCGTCTGTAATAATAAGATTTTTAAAACCTATTTTGTTTCTTATAAGCTTAATAATTATCTTTGAATGAGTTGCTGTATTTATTGGATCTATATCTTTATAAATTATATGTGCCGTCATTGAAAATAGAGATTTTTTATTCTTAAAACAATTAAAATCATTTTTATAAAGAAAATTACTTTTTGCGTAAACTGTTGGTGTAAATTTATGACTATCTACTTTAGCTAGTCCATGACCAGGAATATGTTTAATGACTGTTCCAATTTTCTGTTTAGAGAAAAATTTAATGCATAAATCACCGATTTTAGAAACAATTTTATAATTAGCTGAAAAGGATCTATTACCTATTATTAAGGATGAATTTTTTTTTTTTAAATCAAGAACTGGAACAGTATTAATATTTATTCTTAAATCATTAAGAATATCTGCAGTTTTTTTTGTAAAAAACTTAAATTCGGATAGAAATTTTTTTTGATTATTAATAAATAATTTTCCAAAATATTCACTAGTGTGTAGATTAGTATTTATCAATTTTTTTAATCTATTTACTTTACCGCCCTCTTGATCGATCAATATAGGATATTTTTTGTCATTAAATAGATATCTTATATCATTGGTTAATTTTTTAACTTGGTTAAAATTTTTTATGTTTCTTGAAAAAAGAATAATTCCCCATGGTTTATATTTATTTAAAAAAAATTTTTCTTTTTTTGTTAATTTATGACCACTTAATCCAGTTATAAAAGCTCTTCTTTTTTTAATCATCAATTATTTGATAACAATTCCCAAAAATTATATTTTTTTTTCTTTTTAAAAGAATCTGTTATGGTTTCAATTATATTTTCAGTATCACTTTTTAATAATATCAAATTTATATTTTCTTTATGAATATTTTCTTTCACTGAATTCATATTTCTATATGATTTTTTTTTATATTCATCAGAAAAATAGTGCTTACCAGTCAAAAAAATAAATAAAAAAATTATTATTATGTAAAATAGATTTTTTAACTCATTAATCATCACATTTTTTCAGGTATATTTACATCGATAATTTTCATACCAGACCTAATAACATTTGAGATTATTTTTAAAAAAACTAATTTATCATCTGATATGATTTTATTATCATCTAAAAATCTCATCTCTTTTTTTTCACGACCCATATTCCAATAAGAATGAAACTCAGATGATAAATCGTATAAATATGCTGCTACTCTATGAGGTTCTAGTTTTTGGCTTGCCGTTTCTACACATTTTGGCCATTCTGATATTTTTTTTAAAACATTTATCTCATACAAACCATAATTAAAATCATAGCTTTTAATCTTTAATTCATCTTTAATATCTTTTTCTACATGTCTAAACACAGAAGCTATTCTTGCATAACAATATTGTACATAGTACAACGGATTATCCTTTGATTTTTCTTTAACTTTTGTAAAATCAAAATCTAATTCTACATCACTACTCCTGTTCAGCATTATAAATCGTGTAGCATCTTTACCAACTTCTTTTATTAAATCTTCAACAGTAATATAATCACCCTTTCTCTTTGACATTTTAAATGGTTGCCCATCTTTTATTAATTTAACAAGTTGGCTTACTTTGCATATCAATTTATCTTTATTACCAGAAAGTGCTTCAACTACAGATGATATTCTTTTTATATAACCTGCATGGTCAGCACCAAGAATATTAATTAAGGTATCATAATTTCTGTTTAGTTTATTATTGTGATAAGCTGCATCACCTGCAAAATATGTCCATGATTTATCAGATTTTTGCAAAGCTCTGTCCTTGTCATCACCAAAATTAGTTGCTTTAAACAATAATTGCTTTCGTTCTACCCATTTTTCCTTATCTTCATCGTTCGGAGCTTTAATTTTACCTTCATAAATTAATTTATTGTCTTTAAGTTTTTTAATTACACCTTCAACTTCATTATTTTGAACTAATGAGGATTCTGTTACAAAAGTATCATGAATAATTCCCAGATTTTTTAAATTTTCTTTAATTAACAAAACAGACTCATCAACCGCTAAAACTGTTAAATCTCTTGATATACTCTCAAAATTATCAAATCTTAAATTTTTATTTTTATTGATAATATTTTTAGCTATATCTTTTAAATAATCACCAGGATACAAATCAGCATTCTCTATAGGAAATTTATCTTTATGTAGTATTTCCCGAATTCTATAGAAAACTGACTTTGTAAAACTAATAATTTGATTACCATAATCATTAACATAGTATTCTTTTGAAACTTCATGTTTGTTAAAAGTTAAAATATTTGCAATTACATCACCTAAGATTGCCCCTCTACAATGGCCAACATGTAATGGTCCTGTGGGATTTGCAGATACAAATTCGATTAAATATTTTTTTTTTTCAACATTTGAGCTTATTCCATAATTATTTGCGTTATTGAGAATTTCTTTAACAAAACTATTCCAAAAAATAGTTTTAAATTTAATATTTATAAAACCTGGTTTTGCTACGTTAATACTTTCAATATTTGTGTCATTTTTTTTTATAAATTCTATCAATTGATTTGCTAAATCTAATGGATTTTTTTTGTTAACTTTAGATAAAACCATAGAAACATTTGTTGAAATATCACATTTAATATTTGGTGGAGGTATATCTACATTAATACTTTTTAGTGATTCAGGAAGTTCTATTAATCCGCCTGCTTTCAATTCTTTAATAAGCTTAATTATTTTATCTAAATAAATGTTATATATGTTCATTTTAAACTTTTATAAAGGTTAATGGCAAATCTATCAGTCATACCTGAAATAAAATCAGCTATAGACCTTTGTTTATCAAATTTTAATTGTTCTTTTAATAAAAATCTTTTTGGGTTTTTGTTAATTGTTGAAAATAAACTTTTAATAATTTTTTGACCTTTGTTATTTTTTATTATTACATCTTTATTGTTATACATTTTCTTTTTCAAAAAAAACTTAATTTCCTCTTCAGACTTTTTTAACTTATCTGAAAAACATACTAATTGTTTAGGAGAGTTTTTAAAATCTTTTATCGAATGAATTTTATTTTTTTTTAAATTTTTAATTGTATTTGTTATTAAATCTTTAACCATTATGTTAATAGAATCTCTAATTATTTGATAAATTAATATGTTTTTCTTACTTTCAATTATCCTATTTTTATAAGATTTATATATTTCTTTAAAAAAATCTATTTCAATTAAATTTTCTAATTTAAACATTTTTGCTCTTATACCGTCTTGAATATCATGATTATTATATGCAATGTCATCTGATATTGACGAGATCTGAGCTTCTATTGAGGGAAATTTATCAAACTTAATCCTATTTTTAATATTATTTAAACCTATTAATTCATCAATTTTTTTTAAATTTCTGATTGGACCATTGTGTTTTATAAGTCCATCTAGTGTTTCAATCGTTAAGTTCAAACCATTAAATCTTAAATATTTATTTTCTAAAAACATTACAATTCTTAACGTTTGAAGATTATGATCAAAACCTCCAAAATCTTCCATACATTTGTTTAATGCTTTCTCTCCAGCGTGCCCAAACGGCGTATGCCCTAAGTCATGAGCCAAACTCAATGTTTCTGCCAGATCTTCATTTAAATTTAGATATTTAGAAATTGATCTAGCTATCTGAGCTACTTCTATGGAGTGAGTGATTCTTGTTCTATAATGATCTTTTTCAGTATTAACAAATACTTGAGTCTTGTGTTTAAGTCTCCTAAATGATGCACTATGAACAATTCGATCTCTATCTCTTTGAAATGGAGATCTAAATTTATTATTAGGTTCTTTAAAAATACGACCTAAACTTTTAAATGTCCCTAATTTTGAGTAGTTTTTCATACTTTAATTTAAATTAATTGATATTATATTAGTATTATCAGTGTTCTTATATGATTAAAGAAATTAAATTTACAGATAAAGCAATAAAACAGATTAATAATTTGTTATCTAAAAAAGAAAAAGGATCATTCTTTAGAATCGCTATCAAAGGAGGAGGATGTTCTGGTTTTCAATATGAATTTTCTTTTGATAAAGACCTATCTTCAGACGATTTAAAATTTGAAAATATTCTTATAGATAAAGCTTCAGCAGACTTACTAAAAGGTTCTGAAGTAGATTTTGTTTCAGAACTAATTGGGGATCAATTTAAAATATCAAATCCACAAAGCAAATCATCCTGCGGTTGTGGTGTTTCTTTCTCTCTTTAATGATTATTACATCATGGAATGTAAACTCTGTTCGTGCTCGAATAGAAAATATTAAAGATTACTTAAAAAAAAATTCACCAGATATTGTTATGATGCAAGAAATTAAAACACAAGATGAAACATTTCCTTATGATGATTTTTCTGGTTTACAATATGAGAGTCATGTTTTTGGACAAAAAAGTTACAATGGTGTTGCAATAATTTCAAAAAATAAATTAGAAAATATTAAGATAGATTTAATAAAAGATAAATTTAAACAGTCTAGAATTATTTCAGCAGAGGTTAAATACAAGAGAAAAAATATTCAATTAATAAATATTTACACTCCTAATGGAAACCCTGTAGATACTGAAAAGTATACTTACAAAAAAGATTGGCTTAATAGTTTAATCAAACAATTAAAAATACTATCCAAAAAAAATGAAAACATAATTTTAGGAGGAGATTTTAATATCATTCCTTCAGCAGAAGATGTTTATAGCGTTAAAAATTTTGAAGATGATGCTTTATACCGTCTGGAAATTAGAAAGAAATTAAGAGAAATAATTAATTTAGGTTTTCATGATGCTTACCGTCATATTCATGGTGATAAAGAAGGTTATACTTTTTGGGATTATATGCGCGGTGCGTGGCAAAAAAATAATGGAATGAGAATTGATCATTTTTTAGTCTCTAATTCTTTATTAAATATTGTAAAAAATGTTTACATTAACAAAGAGCCTAGAGGCAAAGAAAAACCTTCGGATCACACACCTATAGAAATTGAATTAGCTTAATAATTTAATTTTCTTAATTAGTTCTTCATTAATATTTCTTGGACCTTTATCAAGTCTATTTTTATGTCGTCTTTCACCTGGTAGTCTTACTTCACCCATTGATTTCATTTTTTCAAAAAAATCTTCAGCATGTTTTTGCCAGTTAGTTCCAGCAGTTTTATCTGGTGAAATTGCTAAGATAAATTCCCCTCCACTTGGCGGACCACCATCATTGTTATCTTTAGATGCAGTTTCAAAACTAAAATTATCACCTACTAGCGCACCAGCCATTAACTCAACCATCATTGCTATTGCAGAACCTTTATAACCACCAAAAGGTAACAATACTCCACCATCAACTATCTCACCTGGATCAGTTGTTTCTTTTCCTTCTTTATTCAAACCAGTTCCAAGAGGAATCTTATGCCCTTCTCTTTTAGCTACTTGAACCTCTCCCATTGCCATTGAGGCAGTAGCCATGTCATAAACTACAGGAGTTTTTCCAGGACGAGGCCAAGCAAATGAAATTGGGTTAGTTCCAAACAAAGGCTTGATTGCACCTGCTGGAGCAACTGCAGGTTTATAAGAGGTACATGCAAAAGCTACCAAGCCTTCTTCTGCTAATTTTTCTGTCTCAGGCCACATCGCAGCCATATGATGAGAATTATTTATTGCAAGTACTGCAACACCATTTTCTTTTGCAGCTTTAGCTAATTCTGGCAAACCTTTATTTAAA
>MDTB01064262.1_pt1 | contig 15065 bp, 16 predicted proteins | sample 811161 | NCBI WGS metagenome assembly MDTB01 (sample SAMN05326650, study PRJNA326480) | marine metagenome | isolation source: seawater | place: Mediterranean Sea | collected 2009
AAGGAATTCCAACTTATCCCGACAGCTCAAGATGGTGGCAAATTGTCGATAAATATAAAGTTAATATTTTTTATACAGCTCCAACAGCAATAAGAGCTTTGATGAGAGAAGGAGAAGGTCCTGTTAAAAAAACATCTAGAAAATCATTAAAATTACTTGGAACTGTTGGAGAACCAATAAATCCAGAAGCATGGAAATGGTACTATGAGACAGTTGGCGAATCTAAATGTCCGATAGTAGATACCTGGTGGCAAACAGAAACTGGTGGAATTTTAATTTCTCCCCAGCCTGGAGCTATCGATTTAAAACCAGGTTCAGCTACAAAACCATTTTATGGTATCAAACCAGTAATTGTAGATGAAGCAGGAAAAGTTTTAAAAGGAGCATGCTCTGGGCGGTTATGTATGGCAGCTTCTTGGCCTGGACAAATGAGGACTGTTTATGGAAATCACAAAAGATTTATAGATACATATTTTTCTCAATTTGAAGGAAAATATTTTACTGGTGATGGATGTAGAAGAGATAAAGATGGGTACTACTGGATAACAGGTAGAGTAGATGATGTCATTATTGTTTCAGGACATAATTTAGGAACAGCAGAGATCGAAAGTGCATTTGTTGCTCATCCAAAAGTGGCCGAAGCAGCAGTAGTTGGTTATCCTCATGATATTAAAGGTAACGGTCTTTATTGTTATGTAACTTTAAATGTTGGAGAAAAAGCTGATGGAGATTTAGAAAGAGAATTAAAAAATTGGGTAAAGAAAAACATTGGCGCACATGCACGTCCTGACTTTATTCAATTTTCATCAGGTCTTCCTAAAACAAGATCGGGAAAAATAATGAGAAGAATTTTGAGAAAAATTGCTGCGAACGAACATCACGAATTAGGAGACACCACTACTTTAGCAGATCCAAATGTTGTTGATGCTTTAATTGAAAGTAGACAAAATAAAAATTAATTAGGTTTAAAACTTGAGGTCAGTTCTTTAAACTCATTCTCTACTAAATTCCATTTGTATTTAATTGAATTCAAAACAATTTCTTTATCCAATTCCTTAAGCTCATCAGCAATCGGTGACCAATGATATAAAGCATCACAACTAAGTTTAAATGGGTTTTCCTGATAAAACTTTTTCCAATGAATATTTTTTAATCTTTGTCTAAAATTCAAAATTGCTTTATCATAAATTTCTGTCGTGAGTCCATTTGACTTTTCCTCATTCAAAATTTCAATAAAAATTGTTTCTGCGTTTATTTCTTTTAAATTTTTTTTATCTATTAAGTATGAAAATGTATAAAATGTGCAATCAGCTAATGCTACCGCATAGATATTCCATTTTGCAATTTCAAGTGAATCAAGGAAAGATTTGTTTTCAAACATCATTGTGTATTTCAATCCCATTCTAGTTTTTACATATCCAAAAAGTGTAGTTTGAGTAACATGTGCAGATCTTTCATGAATAAAAGTTTTTAATTGTTCTATAGTTGAAATTTTTTTAAACTTACTTGTAAGTTTGCTAACAGGAAAAATATATTCCTTTAGATGCTTTATTGTATTAATAAGTGTTTTAAGTTTCAATCTCACGTTGTATTCATTATTTATTCATAGATTTATAAGCTTTTTAACATCTCAATTTAGGTTTTTTAACTTTTAATTACTACCTAGATAAGTATGATCTTAACATTAAATTACAAAAAAGTAATAATAGGGGGAAAAATGTCAAACAAACAAAATCACTGGGAGAGGTCTAAAAACCATATGCTAATAACATTGGTTATTTGGTTTTTCTTCTCAACAGTTATCTTTATGTTTGGATCGGAAATTAACTCTGCATCTTTTCTTGGTTACCCACTAGCATATTACATGACAGCACAAGGGTCATTACTTGCGTTTGTTGTGTTAATATTTTGGTTTGCTAACAGACAAGAAAAAATAGATGAAGAGTGTGGTTTCGCCGAAAAGGAGGATGACTAATGTTTAAAGGTGGATTTATACAAAACCTTCCAAAAATATATGGGCTTTACACCGGGGGTTTCATTGTATTCATCATATTGATGGCTATCTTGGAACAAGCTGGGGTATCTAAAGAAGCAATAGGAATAATGTTCGTTGCTTTTACAGTTGCAATTTATGCAGTAATCGGATGGTTATCAAGAACTGTCCAGGTTGATGCATACTATGTAGCTGGGAGACAAGTACCAACAGTATTTAATGGAATGGCAACTGCAGCGGACTGGATGTCTGGTGCATCTTTCGTAGCATTAGCTGGAGGTGTGTACTTTGGAGGTTATGGTTACATGGCCTTTTTAGTAGGTTGGACAGGTGGATACGTTTTAGTTTCCACATTGTTAGCACCTTATCTAAGAAAGTTTGGTTGTTACACAGTGCCTGACTTCATTGGTACTAGATACGGCGGAAATGGAGTAAGATTCTGCGCTGTGTTAGTATTAGTGTTAGCTTCGTTCACTTACGTGACTGCTCAGATTAACGCTACAGGGACAATTGCTGCTAGAGCTTTACAAATTCCTTTTGAGTTAGGAGTTTGGGTTGGTTTAATAAGCATACTACTTTGCTCAATGTTAGGTGGAATGAGAGCTGTAACATGGACGCAGGTAGCTCAATATATAGTGTTAATCGTCGCTTACTTAATTCCGGTTTTCTGGATTAGTAATAGAATTGGTGGCGGAGTATTTCCGCACCTAATGTTAGGCGATGAAGTTGCTAGAATAGGCGAGCTTGAACAATCTTTTGGACTAGTAAAAAATAGTGCAGCGGATATGAAAGCAGCTGGTGTTCCAGGTGGCTTAAAATCTATCTCAGTAACACACTCGGGTGTGCCTGAAGGTGGAATGGCCGTTTGGAAATATATATCTTTAGCAATGTGTATGATGATTGGAACTGCATCGTTACCTCATATTCTTATGAGATACTTTACAACTCCTTCAGTAAAACAAGCTAGAAAATCAGTAGCATGGTCGCTATTCTTTATCTTCTTGCTTTACTCTTCAGCACCTATGCTTGCAACATTATCTAAAATTTCATTAATGGATCCTAATTTACCTACTGGTATTATAGGAAAACCTATTAGTGCAGTTATGGCTATTGATTGGGTACAAGCATGGTCAGCTCAAAAACAAGTTTTCATAGCTGACTTTAATGGTGATGGCATACTTCAACTAAACGAATGGTTCATGAGAACTGGTGTAGTTGTATTAGCTACTCCTGAAGTAGCAGGATTACCTTTTGTAATTTCTGGACTAGTTGCTGCCGGTGGTATGGCTGCAGCGATGTCAACTGCTGATGGATTAGTTCTTGCAATCGCTAACGCATTATCACATGATGTTTACTTTAAGATGGTTGATCCTAAAGCGGATGTTAGAAAGAGATTAATAGTAGCACGAGTACTATTAGTTGTGATTGGTGCTGCAGCTGCATACATTGCTTCTATGCGTATCACTAGTATCTTAGGAGCTGTTGCATGGGCTTTTGACTTTGCAATGTCAGGTCTATTCTTCCCACTTGTACTTGGAGTATGGTGGAAGAGAGCTACTAGAGAGGGAGCTATCGCAGGTATGCTTTCAGGTTTAGCAGCAGGAACGGCTTATCTGATTTATGTATATCCTAAGTTTATGGGTAATACATGGCTATCAGATGCTACTGGTATCGATCACCTAAGATTTGGTATGATTGGAGCTCCAGTGTGTTTAATTGTTATGGTTGTTGTTAGTTTAATGACCAAAGCACCTGATGCTGCAACCCAAAGAATGATTGAAGAAACTAGAATACCTAGTGGTAAAGCAATTCTTGGCAAACAACACTAGTAAAACTTAATTAAAAAATTAAAGGGGCGATTTTTATTCGCCCCTTTTTTTTTGCGTAATAAATGTTATTCTCGAAATTATGTCGATTTGGATACTCACACTAGATTATATACTTGGAATTATAATGTGGACCTTAATTGGAAGATCAGCAATGAATATTTTTCAAAGAGAAGACTCTAGCTTCTTCTTTATGAAGGTTTTCGTTAAATCTACCAATCCACTTCTACGCTTATTTGATCCCATCACTCCAAATTTTCTATTGAGACCAATGGTTCCTCTATATGTTGCTTGGTTTTTTTATTTATTTAGATTTTATTTAATGCCTTATCTATTGGGGTATTCGGTAATGGGAATGTTATCTTTTCCTTTGGAAAGTGATATATCTAAAGAACTATATTCAATTTATACTAAATGGACTCAGTAATTAAAATTTCACCTTCAATTCTATCTGCCAATTTTAGTAAATTAGGGCAGGAAATTATATCATTAGAAAAAGCCGGTGCTGATTATATTCATATTGATGTAATGGATGGACATTTTGTTCCAAATATAACTATTGGACCTGAAGTAATTAAAAGACTTCGTCCATTAACAAAAAAAACATTTGATGTTCATCTAATGATATCTCCAGTAAATAATTTTATAAAAGATTTTGCAGAAGCTGGTGCTGATATAATTACTTTTCATCCTGAGGCAACCAAAGACGTTGAGAAAACTATAAAATTAATTAGGGATCATGGAAAAAAAGTTGGGGTTTCTTTGAAGCCTAAATCCAATATAGATTTAGTTTTAAAGTATCTTGATAAGATTGATCTAATATTAATAATGAGTGTTGAACCTGGTTTCGGTGGTCAAAAATTTATACCTGATGTTTTAGATAAATTAAAAAGTATTAAAAATATAATTTCTCAAAAAAAATTGAAAGTTGATCTTGAGATCGACGGTGGAATAAATTTTGAGAATTCCAAATCAGTTAAGGAAGCTGGAGCAAATATTCTTGTTTCAGGCTCAACAATATTTAAAGCTAATGGTGGAGATTTAAAAAAAAACATAGAATTACTTCGCTCAAATTAATAAATGTTAAATTTTAAAAGTGGTTATTTTTATTTTTTAGCCATTAAAATAGAGTTAATAAAGTTTTTTAAAAAAATTTATTTTACTACAAATTATTACAGTAAATCTTTAAAATCTCAAATTCCTTCGCAGTTTAATTTTTATCCTAACTCATTTCTTCTATCCTCTTTTACTGCTCTTAAAAACTTTTCTTTTAATGTATCAGAGGTAGATCCTGAAGAGTTTTGGAAAAAACAATATGATAAAAAAGATGAAAAGGGTCTTCATAATTTTCTCTGGCTTAATTTAATTGATAGGAAAAATGATGGACTAATAATTCAAAAAATAATTATGGTCTGGATAAACAATAATAAAAAATATAAAAAAAATATTTGGAATAGCACTGTCGTAAGTAGGAGAATAATTGCATGGATAATGAATGCTGATATTATTTTAAATAATACAAATCAATATTTTAAAGAAAATTTTTTTCAATCTATTTTAATACAAATTAATCATCTCAAAAAAAATATAAAATTTGAGAATAATCCTTCAAAATTAATTGAAATGTCTTCTGCTATTTTATTATCTGGTCTTATTTTCAAGGAATATGCTTACAATTTTGACTTCGCACTAAAAGAACTTAAAAAATTGATTGAAGAATTTTTTGATGAAGATGGATTCCCCAAAAATCGTAATCCCAATGATTTAATAAAGTTTTCTAAATATTTAATCTTAATAAAAGAATGTAGTAAAGATGCGCAAAAATATACTCCAGATTATCTAGATGAAATAGTTGAAAAAAATCTGAATTGCCTAGGTTCTATGAAAACTCCAGAAAATAATTTGCCTTTATTCAATGGTGGATTAGACAACAAAATTGATGAATACTTAAAATATATAGAAACATTAAACTATAAATTTAAAAAAAATAAAAACCTAATTGGAAATATTCAAATAATAAAAAATAAAAAGAATTATGTTTTTTTTGATGTAGGTGAACCTCCAAAAAAAAATTTTTCAAACAATTATCAGTCAGGTCCTTTATCATTTGAATATTATATAAATGAAAATAAAGTAATAACTAATTGTGGTTTTGGTTCTCAAATTTCCAAAAAGGCTGAATTTCTTAGTAGATTGACTTCTGCCCAATCAACACTTTGTATAAATGACACCTCAGTAACTAAATTTGAGAGAAATAAATTAATTAATAATACTTATGGTACTTTAATAAAAAATAGTTTTAAAACTTTTGATATTAATTATATTAATGAAAAAAACTTCATCGAATTAACAGCTTCTCACAATGCTTACGAAAATCTTGGTTATACTCACAAAAGAGTTATTAAAATTAAAAAAGATAACGACGATTTGTTAGGTTCAGATTTTTTGATAAAAAAAGATGAAAAAATTTCAGTTATTAATTATGCTATAAGATTTCATCTTTATCCTGGAATTTCAGCAGTAAAAACTATTGGTGGAAATAGTATTGTTTTACAAATCGAAAAAAATAAATCTTTAGTTTTTTCTTCCGAAAAAGAAAAAATCTCAATAGAAAAAAGTATATTTTTAGGTAGAAATCAAATATTAAATAGTTTCTGTATTGCAATTTATGGAACAACAAAAAATGAGAATAAAAAAATAGAATGGGTTTTAAAAAAAAATAGTTGATATGCTTAGAAAAATTAATAATGCACTAGTATCTCTTTCAGATAAGGAAAATCTTAAAACTCTCTTAAATATTTTAAAAAGATATAAGATTAATATCATAAGTTCAGGTGGTACATATAAGTCAATAAGAAAACTGGGTTTTAAATGTAAAGAGGTTTCTGAGTACACTGGTTTTGATGAGATGTTGGATGGAAGAGTAAAAACTTTACATCCTAAAATCCATTCTGGAATTCTTTTTAATAGAAGAAAAAGCATTCACAAGAATCAGATGAAGAGGAAAAAATTTGATTCTATTGATTTAGTTGTAGTCAATTTTTATCCATTTAAAGAAATTTTAAAAAAAACATCCAATAGTAATAAAATAATAGAAAACATCGATATTGGTGGTCCTAGCATGGTTAGGGCTGCCGCAAAAAATTTTAATGATGTTGTGGTAATTACAGATAAGAATGATTACTTAAATTTTAGTAAAGAACTAAAAAAATACAATGGAAAAACAAACTTAAATTTTAGAGAAGATTTGGCTAGTAAAGCATTCAATCTAACTGCATATTATGACTCGGTTGTTGCTGCGTGGTATAATCAAAAACTTAATAATAAGTTTCCCGATAAAAAAATTTTTTTCGGGAAAAAAATTAATGAGTTACGCTATGGTGAAAATCCTCATCAAAAAAGCTCAATTTATACAAGTGATCTTAAGAATGATCAAAATAATCTTGAACAATTAAGTGGTAAAGATTTAAGTTACAATAATTATAACGATATTTTTTCTGGACTAGAAATTCTATTTTCAGAAAAAAAATTACACTCAACAGTTATAATTAAACATGCAAATCCATGTGGAGTTGCCTCTAACAAATCTAGGTTTCAATCTTTTGTAAATGCTCAGGCTAGTGATCCAATAAGTGCTTTTGGAGGTGTTGTTGCGTGTAATTTTAAAATAAATAAAAAAATTGCTATAGAAATAAATAAAACTTTTTTTGAGGTAATATTGGCAAAAGGCTTTGATAAAAAAGCTCTAAAAATATTAAAAAAAAAGAAAAATATGAGAATTATTGACATATCAAAAATAAGATACAAGTCTGATACTGATACTAAAGTTTTTAATGATACCTTTCTTGTCCAAGAAAAAGACAATATAGTTTTTGATAAAAAAAAATTAAAGTTTGTAACAAAATTTAAGCCAACGAAAAAAGAGATAGAAGAAATGGAATTCGCGTTCAGGATATGCAAATATGTAAAATCTAATGCAATTGTTGTTGTAAAAGATAATTCAACTATTGGAATTGGGGCAGGTCAACAAAATAGATTAGATAGCTGTAAGATAGCTGTTCAAAAAGCAAAAAAATTTCAACCAAAAAAACTGGTCAGCTCAATCGCCGCTTCAGATGCTTTTTTTCCTTTTGCTGATGGGCTTAAAACTCTAATCAATTCAGGTGTAAAAGTAATCGTTCAGCCAGGGGGTTCAATTCGAGACAAGGATGTAATCGATGCAGCAAATAAATCTAAAATAAAAATGGTTTTCACTGGAATCAGACATTTTAACCACTAATTAAATTTTATCAATTTTAGCAGCTAATACAAAATCGCTTTCGGCCAAACCCTTAATTGCGTGGGTTGAAATCTTAATTTTAGCGTAACCCCATCCGAAATTTATATCTGGATGATGACCTTCGGTTTCAGCTATCTTACCAACCTTTAAAATAAATTGTTCACTCTCAATATAATTATTAAATTTAAAATTTTTCTCTATATAAAAGTTTTTTTTGTTATCTTCTAATACGTCCCATCCATCAACTTTTTTTAAGTATTTATGAATTTCACTGATATCAAATGCAGGAATGCCTCCTTCGCAGGGTACACATTTTTTTTTGTGAAGCTCATCCATTAAGTGCCTTTTTTTATTATATTTTATTTGGAGCGGGCAAAGGGATTTGAACCCTCGACCTTCTCGTTGGCAACGAGACGCTCTACCACTGAGCTATACCCGCAAATTCAAATGAGTATAGTACATTAATTTTAATAAGGTCAATATTTATAAATTGTCACTATTGTTATAGTAATTTTTCAACTATAATTGAATTATGATTGAAAAATTTCCAGAAAAAATTCCTATATTTCCTCTAAGTGGAGTTATTTATTTTCCTAAAACAAACTTACCTTTAAACATTTTTGAAACAAGATACCTTAAACTAGTAAATGACTGCATGAAAACAAACAAATTAATGGGAATGGTTCAAATGAAAAAAGATGGAACCGAGGTTTATAAAATTGGCTGTCTTGGAAAGATAAATGAATTTCAAAAAACCGATGACGGCAGAATTATCATTAATTTAATTGGGATAACAAGATTTGAAATTATTAAAGAAATTGATAGTTCAAAGTTATATCGGGAATTTATCGTAGAATATAATAAATTTCAAAATGATTTAAAAAATGAAAATAATGAAAAAATGAAAGAACATGATTTAGAATTATTATTTAAAAAAACTAAATCTTTTTTTAAAAAAAATGGTCTTCTTTTAAATTGGAATGAGTTTAAAAAATTAAATTTAACTCAACAGATAAATACATTGTCTATGATAGCTCCCGTTTCAAATGAAGAAAAACAAAAATTATTAGAAACAATAAGTGTTAATGATAAATCAAAAACTTTATCTGAAATAATTGAGTTTTATTTATATGAAAAAAGTATAAATAAAAAAACTATTCAATAACTTAAATTAATAATCCTTTGTCTGCAATAATTCTGCTTACTTTTTTTAAATTTTGATTGTTTTTGATATTTTCTAATAATAAATACTTTAGTGGATCTAATATTTTATTTCTTTTAAAAAAACTATTAGTCAAATCATTTCCCAAACCAATAATTGTGTTTTCGGGATTTCTTAAATCATAAAATTCTTTTAAAAGGAAAGAGTTTTTTATTGCTATTCCTAATCTGGTTTTTTTGTCAATTAATTCACTTAATTTTTTAATATCTCTCAAAATTAAATTAAAACCTTGTCCAGCTATTGGATGTATAGAATGAATACCTTGACCTAATATTAAAACATTTTTATTAAAATATTTTGTTTCTAAATTTAGATATAGTGGAAAAGATTGGATCTTCAATATTCTAAATTTTGATTGACTTTTAAGAATATTAATTAATTTTTTTTTTACTAAAGGTTTTAATTTTTTAATATTGTTTTGATGAAAATCTTTAGAAATGCTCCAAACAAATGAAAAGAAATTTTTTTTAAAAGGTAAGATTGCGAGCGGCCCTTCTTTTAAAAAAAACTGACTCGAGTTGTTTATTCTTGAATTGTGTTTAACAGCTCCAGTAATAGAAATTTCTTTGTAGTCTTTTACAATTGATCTATTTTTGTTTATTTTTTCATAAAACTTAGAATTTTTACCTAAACACAAAATAATTAGGTCATAATTAATTTTTTTCTTATCAATTTTAATAGAACATTCTTTAAAATTTAAATCTTTAAATTTTTTATTAATCAAATTTACATTTTTACCCTTTTTGAGAATCTTATAGAGATGTTTTTTAAATTTCTCATTTTCAAAGATATACATAGAGTTTTGTTTTTTACTTTGGTATTTTAAAAAATTAAAAAATTTATCATTCTTTTCATAAAATAAATCTATATTTTGACTGGCCCAAAACAAAGTTTTGCTTTTGAAATCTACTTTTGATTTCAAAAACTTATAATTATTTTCTGAAATCGCAGTAGTACGATAGTCTGAAGTCTTTTCTTTTTTTGATTTTTTGTAAATTAAATCGACTTGAATATTTAAATTTTTTAAGGTCACCGCGGTCACTAAACCTGCTAAACCATCGCCAATAATACAAATTTTCTGACATTTCATATTTTTACAAATTTTATCAATTAAATAAAAATGATACAAAGTAAACTTAATGATTCGTTAAATGAATACAAGTATTTACATTAGTGTAACAAATTTTTTAAAAAAACGAACCCTAGAATTTATTGGTTTGTGTCTAATTTCTATAGGAGTTTTATTATCAATTTCCTTTATAACCTATTCTCCGAGTGATCCTTCCCTTATTTATGGTCCGGAAAAAATCGTTATAAAAAACTTTTTTGGTATCTATGGAAGTATAATTTCAGATTTTCTTTTGCAAAGCTTTGGGCTAGTTTCATTTCTATTATTAATCACTATTATTTCTTGGGGGTTTAATTTATTAATTAAAAAAGAATTAAACAAAATTTTACTTAAAATTTTTTTTATAGTCCTTTATTTAATTTTTGGATGTGTACTAGTATATATAACTTATAATCAATCCTTCTGGTTAATCGATAACGGGAATTCCGGTTTTGTTGGGCAAAATTTATATGAAATGACTTATAAATTTTTTCCTTTGGTAAGAAGTCAATATTCTATTCTTATTTTAATTATTTTTACAACATTGTTTTTTATATTAGCTTCTGGAATAAATCTTAAGAGCTTTCCTAGTTTATTAGTAAATTTTTTATCAAGCCTATTAAAACCAAGTAAACTTTTCAAAAAAAATGAAGCAGTTGACAGTAGTTTATTTGAAAATAATTTTAATTACGAAGAAAAAATTAACGATAAACCTCAACAGTCTTTTAGATTTGAAGGAGGAGAAAAAGAAAGAGATAAAGGAAATCAAATTCAAAATTTTAAATTCCCATCTGTTGATTTGTTAGAAAAGAATACATCAAAAAATAATATATCGGACTTAAATAAAAATAGACCAGATTCAAAATTTATGGAACAAATTTTACTTGATTTTGGAATTGATGGTAAAATTAAAAAGATAAATAATGGTCCTGTAGTTAGTCTTTATGAATTTGAACCAGCCCCAGGAATAAAAGTTTCAAAAATTATAAATCTTTCTGACGACTTAGCTCGTAATACAAGTTCTACTTCTGCAAGAGTTTCAACTATTCCAGGAAAGAATACTATAGGAATAGAAATACCCAACGAAAATAGAGAAAGTGTTCTTTTGCGAGAAATTATTTCTAATGAGAAATTTCAAAAAAAAGAAATAAAATTACCCATTGCTTTAGGTAAAAGTATTTCAGGTTTACCAATTATTGGAGATTTAACTACTATGCCTCATCTATTAATAGCAGGAACAACTGGGTCAGGTAAGTCAGTATGTATAAATACTATAATAGTGTCGCTGTTATATAAGTTAAGCCCAGATAAATGCAAATTTATTTTAATTGACCCGAAAATGTTGGAGCTATCAGCTTACGAAGGTATACCTCATCTTTTGTGTCCTGTTATAACAGACTCAAAGAAGGCTACTTGTGCTTTAGATTGGACTGTAAGAGAGATGAATAACAGATACAAACTAATGACCAAAGTTGGAGTTCGAAACATTGATGGATATAATTCTAAACATAGATTAAAAATGCCTTACATAGTGGTTGTGGTGGATGAAATGTCAGACTTAATGCTTGTTGCTGGCAAAGAAATAGAAAATTACATCCAAAAATTATCTCAAATGGCTCGTGCTGCTGGAATTCATATTATAATGGCCACTCAAAGACCAAGTGTTGATGTTATAACTGGAACTATAAAAGCTAATTTCCCTACAAGGGTATCTTTCCAAGTAAGTTCAAAAATAGATAGCAGGACAATATTAGGAGAACAGGGAGCTGAACAACTTTTAGGAAAAGGAGACATGCTATTTATGTCCTCTGCTAATAGAATAGTCAGGATACACGGACCTTACATTTCAGAAAGAGAGATTGAACAGATTACAAGCATATTAAGAGCTCAAGGAGATCCTGATTATATAGATGAGATTACTTTAAATAATAAAATTGAAGAATCTAATTCGTTGAATAACGATAGTGTTGATGAACTATACTCTGAAGCTGTAAAAATTATTAAATCTGAGGGAAAAGCCTCTACTAGCTTCTTACAAAGAAAACTCCAAATTGGATATAATAGAGCTGCAAGAATTATAGATATGATGGAAGAAAAAGGAATAGTTGGAAAAGCTAATCATGTTGGTAAGCGAGAGGTTCTTTAAATATTGCTTAATAGAATAACTTTATATTTTATTTTATTTTTTTCATTAAATTTTCAAAATCTAATTGCAGATGATAAAAAAAATATAATACAAAAGTTGATCAACACTAATTCTATAAAGTTTAATTTTGAACAAAAAACTAATGAAGATATTGAAAATGGATTTTGTCACTTAAAATTTCAGAATAAATTAAAGTGTATTTATGATGATGATAAAAAAAAGGAAATGATAATAAATGAAAATAATTTAATTATTTTTCAAAAAAGATATGACAAAAAATACTATTATCCAGTTTCCAAATCGATGTTTAAACAAATCTTAAACAAAGAAGAATTAATTTCTTTAATAAATAAGAGTGAAATAGAGCTAAAAAATAATGAAATAAATTTGATTAATTATGATAATAAACAAAATAAAATCATTATTTTATTTAATAAAGAAAATTATGACTTTTTAGGTTGGAAAATTCAGGACCAATTTAATAATAGAATTACTTTTATTATAGAAATATTATCGGTAAATCATTTAATTGATGATAAAATATTTAAGATACCTGAATAAATTTAAGCTACAAAATCTATTTCTTCTTCTTTAAAAATTTTAAAACCTTTAGATTTATAATTTTGTAATGCGTTTCTGTGATCTAAACTGCAAGTATGCACCCACATTCTTTTAGGATTTTTTCTGGAAGCACTAGCTATCGCATGATTTAAGAGCATAGAGCCAAGTTTTAAACCTCTGAATTCTTTTAAAATACCCATGTTTATTAATTCTACTTCGTTTGATTCTGGGTGATATTCTTGTTCATAAAATCCTACCAAATCTTCTTCCTCTCCTTTTCCTGTTTTTAAAATGTGAGTTTCAAGATTATTATTTTGAACATACCAAAACCATTCTCTCTCAGACCAAGCCAATCTATCTCTCCAGTAATGATCTACGCCTATTTGTTTGTAGAAGAACTTGTTGTATTGAAAGTCCTTTTTTTCATCTAAAACAATCTTGTAATTTTTTGGTATGTTTAAATCAATCGGGTTTGAAAAATCTTTTATCTCTAAAAAATATCTTTTAACTCTGGAAACCATCAGCTTACCATTTTACCAATTTTTTCGCCTGCAAATATATGAAAGTGTAAATGTGGCACTTCTTGACCTCCGTCACTTCCAATATTTGTCAAAGCACGATAACCTTTATCTTTAGCTCCCATCAATTTTGAAACATAGGTAATAGCTTTATTAAGTTCAACTATTTCTTTATCTGATGCTTTGCTATTAAAATCATCTAGGTCTACATATTCGCCTTTTGGAATAACTAAAATATGCACTTTTTTTTGAGGATTAATGTCATGAAATGCCAACACATGATCATTCTCATATACTTTCTTACATGGAATCTCCTTTCTAAGGATTTTAGCAAATATATTATTTTTATCATAATTCATTTTTGTCTCTTTTTAAGTTCATTCATCACTTCTTCGATTTTTATATTATTAGCTTCTAGATAAACCATCAAATGATAAATTACATCTGCTGCTTCATGTATTTTATTAGAATTTTTCTCTACGGACTCTATTAATTCCACTATCTCTTCTTTAACTTTTTCGACACTAAGTTTTTTGTTGTTTAAAAGTTTATTAGTATAAGACTTATCCGGAGACGAATTTTTTCTTTCCCTAATTATTTTTATTAACTGTTCTAGATTTTCAAACATTTTATAATCTTACAGATACATTCTTAGAATTCAAATATTCTTTAGCATCCTTAATTTTATATTCACCATAATGAAAAATAGAAGCCGCTAAAACTGCACTTGCTCCTCCTTTTACTATGCCATCATATAAATGGTCTAAAGTTCCGACGCCTCCAGATGCTATTACAGGAATGTTTGTGCTTTTTGTAATTTCTTTTAATAGATCAACATCGTAACCAGATTTAGTTCCATCTTTATCCATTGAAGTTAATAAAATTTCGCCAGCTCCATTGACCTCGATTTGTTTCGCAAACTCCACAGCATTAATACCTGTTTTATTTCTTCCACCATGGGTAAATACTTCCCATTTATTTTCTGAAACTTTTTTTGCATCAATGGCGACAACAATACATTGAGATCCAAATTTTTTTGATGCCTCTTTAACAAATTCTACATTATTAACAGCTGCGGTATTAATAGAAACTTTATCTGCACCAGCTAACAACAGATCAGTGATATTTTGAATTGTTCGAACACCACCTCCAACAGTTAGAGGAACAAAGCATTCTTTTGCAGTTTTTCTCACAATATCAATGATTGTTTCTCTATTTTCATTAGATGCGGTAATATCTAAAAAACAAATCTCATCAGCACCTCCATCACTATAAATTTTAGCCTGTTCAACTGGATCTCCAGCATCTTTTAATTCAACAAAGTTTATACCTTTAACAACTCTTCCGTTTTTAACATCAAGACAAGGTATAATTCTATTTTTAAGCATCAATCTCCTTTGCTAACTCATCAA